>Ga0134123_10000033_pt1 | contig 83962 bp, 99 predicted proteins | sample KB303_FD_96460 | JGI IMG/M metagenome (GOLD analysis project Ga0134123, IMG submission 96460) | Terrestrial soil microbial communities without Nitrogen fertilizer from Kellogg Biological Station, Michigan, USA - KB3-0-3 | ecosystem: Environmental > Terrestrial > Soil > Unclassified ...
CCACCCCCTCCCTTTCCCTTTCCCTCTCCGTATAAGTAGTACCTTATTGGTTAATATGCTTTTTGCTATGCGGCGTGTTTCGTTTGTCTCCTTTGCGATGATCATTAACTTAGCTGCAGCCTATCTATCACCGTCCGTTGTGTCACTCCCTTGTACGTTCTGTCCTTCTACGGGAACATGGTATGTATGCCCCTTTCCCCGCTCCCCTGGGACCCGTTACCCTCCCTTCCCTTGCCTCTTGTCTACTTGTCTCTTGTCCTTGTGTTGGGGTTGTTGTCCAAGCAAGGGAAAGGTGAAGGGCGGAAGGGGCGATAGCACCGTTTTGACAATATCAAGGTGAAGGGCTATTCTCCTGTTGATTAACATTGGTTTTTAGGTTTGTTTGGATCATTAACAAAAGTATAACTAATAGGCTGTATTGTGCGACTGTATTGCGTTTCAGAGGTTTTATTTTATTCATGTTATGATTTATTTACGTTCAACATTTGGATTTAAACTTTGTACGTCGTACATTTGTGTTGTTATCGTAGTAGATGCGTAACCAGTTATGAGAGTATATTATCTACCTGTTTAATAGGCCAGCTTTAAAATAGGCAAACAGATACGGCGGGATTCCGGGCTTTTGCTCTCCTTTAAAAATTAGCGTATTAACCAATATTTTACTCACTCATTAAATTACATTTTATGAATAAACTATTTATAAATTATGAACTTTCTTTAGCACTTAAAGAAATAGGTTATAATGAACAAGATATTGCATATTATCGCCTTTCATTTAAGGAAGAAAACGCGCCATTTAAACTAACTGAATTAGCTTATTTTAGAGAAAGATATGATAATCACAATTTCAGATTAGAAATACATAAATCAGCAGGCCATGAAGCAATATGTACAGCACCAACATATCAACAGGCTTTTAATTTCTTTATAGAAAAGAAGGTAATAATTTATCCTGAATATATTGATTGCAATTCTAAACCAATATACGTTATAAAGTGGCATAATGGTATATGTCATAATGAATTCAGATCAGTTAATATTATTACATCTATTCAGAAATGCATATCCTTAGTAAAAGAAACGAATTCCCACCGCTGAACGGTGCTAACGCAAATCAAGCTGGAGTTATTAACTTCCGCTGGCTGCAAAAAGAATAACAATAAAAGGTTAACTGATGATGGCTTATTAATAGCCGAAACGCTACAACACTACAATGTGTAGCGTATTAACCAGGTAAATTATTATTCACTCACTCATAAAAACAAAATCAAATGAAAAAGATCATGTTTATTGCCTATTTATTATTGATCGCTGCATTATGCTTCGGTATCAGCGAAACACACGCCCAGGCTTGGACACCAAATAAAAAGTACATTAAAGCAAAGGATACCAGCAAGCCTGCAACTACAAGTAAATACCAGTGTTACGGCACTACTCAAAAAGGGGAACGCTGTAAAAGGCATGTACCGCAAGATCATGGCTTTTGCTATCAACATATTGAGCAGGCAAAATAATTCATATTATTATCTCACATTTCAAACACAAAAACATGTCATTTAAGAAACAAATAATACTCATCATTATAATATCCTCCATTATAGGGTATTGGGGCGGCAATTACTACAAAGATCATTTTAGACCTGCTCCGCGTTCAGTCTACGTACAATTACAAACAGAAGAGCCATTACATAAGGGTGATACCTTAATGGTCTATGAAGTAACAAAAGGCAAGCACTGTGATACTATTTGGATAGGATATTTAAACTGAGGTTAACTGACGAGCTTTTAATAAGCGAAACGCCATACAGTAATGGCGTATTAACCACTAAAACAAACACTATGGAAGAGGTAATAATGTTCCATTTAGACGGTGATAATGAGTGTTATTACTGCTTTGAACAATACGAAATGCAATCATTTGCAGAGAATGAAGGTAAGGAAATTGAAAGCTGGGGGATAGCCGTAAATGGTATGCCAGATGGCACTTTACATATTAGTAGTCATCCGAGAATTTATATTAATTACACTTCGGATGATGAAAAGCATTTCGGAAAGAATAATAAATCTACTCCGGGCTTTGGAGATTAAGTATAAAGATCGTAGAAGTTCCGAACGATTAACGGAGCGTCGCAACCGCAACTAAATAGATATTCAGACTTTGACTAACAAATATTTAAACAAATACAACATGAAAAACACTACAAAAATACTCACTTTACTTTCTCTTACTGTAATAATAGGTCTCATGGTTGCAAATACCGCTTCAATTATTTCTCATGCTCTGCACCTTCAGAATTATTGGACTCCTGACTTTGAATACTATCCCATTTATTTAGCAATAGGACTAATTTGTGGGGGTGTTCCTGCGTTTGTTTTGTTTGCTGCTATACTGTTTCCTCTTCCGGTATTAAAGGCTGAAAATGAGAAGGGAGATATTAACCAGGCTATTAGCTGTGAGACTTACATATTTACTCCTGTTCCGGTTGTTTTAGTAGGACAAGAATTTGCAGGTATTGGATGCAGGTTAAGAGTAAAGCATGTTAAAGTAATAGACTGGGGTAATGCGGATCTATCAGGGTATGAATATGCTTATAACTTTTCTTTGTGAGCATAGGCTGGTAATGCTTTTAGGCGTCTGTTGCGACGCTCCGTGCAAGGTTCTGAATGCTATTTGACATTTTATATATTTCTCACTTCTCAAAAAAAGTAAAATGAAAACCAAACAATCAAACATTTTTACTCATCTTGGCTACACTGTAAAAAGACATGCGGCCAGCCACACGCAGCACTCCGCAGAAATTACCGACAAAAACGGGGTTAACCTGTTTGGAGGTAATATAGATGCGGGTATTGATTCAATAACTCATTATAAGGTTAGGTATGGGATGGATGGCCGCGCAAATCCTTTTATGAGCACCGACAAGGAGTTAAAAGACTGTATAACAAAATATGATGCAGACCTGAAAGAATACGCGCCGGGACTGATCCGTAAATTGGCAGATGCGAATGTAAAGGACCTTAGCAGTAATGAAGTAGCGCGGGCCTTTAAGCCGGTTGTAATGCCGCGCGTATGTATAACCAGGGCCACCGTATTAATAAGCTCCGGCCTTATCACAATGGATAAAATAAATGAGTTGATTTATTTAGATGCGTTGGATCATTGTATTACAGATGATAGCATTGTAAAAATAAATGGCTATGAAATACGGTATAATCCAATGTTTGACCGGTTTATCACTTCTCATCCTGAAATAGGGGCCGGACTTGGTGAATGGGCAACAACACAAACACACGACATTATAGATTATTGTTTAAAAGGATAATTTTATTACTCACTCTCTCAAACTTCAACCAAATGAAAAAAACATTTTTAACTGTAGAAATTTATCGTGCCTCATATAATTGTGCAATCAATTATTACAACAAAGATAAAAGGGTTTTTTGTCCTGTAAATGGCGGATCAATAAAAGAGGACGAACTATTGAGTTATTCAGAAAATTGCAGCATTAACCCTCTTCCCGTGCGCATTGTAAAGCGCAATCTGCCAAGCGGCGAATATATACACGCAGAGCCTAACAAACCGGGAATGTGGGCCTTTGGCGGATCTTATTTAGGCTGCTCAGATAGCCGGATACATGAAATAAACAAATACCCTATTCCCTTACATGATCGGGATATGAATATGGAATAACACATTTTTACTCACTTCTCAAACCTCTAACAATGGATTTATTTAACCAAATAGCCGAACTTACAAGGCCGGTAACAATGGAAGAAATACCTGCCTTGCCACTTCTTAACCATCATTACGACCTTGCAGTAAGGGCGTACAATGGTACATCATTTGATCCGGAACTCAGGGCAAAAGGCAATATAAAAGAGTTTTCCGACATGCTGGCTGCTGATTTATTACAGGTGCCGGATAACTACAAAGCAAAATATCAACAAAAATTTGAGGGCTTTTATACCGGTTGGCTGCATTCAAAAACTCGTTGCATGTCGTCTATGATCACAGGCCCGGCAAATTTCCCGGCTGCAAGAATGCAGAAGTATAACCAATGGGAGCATAATAAAATAGAGGACTTTATGCACTGGCGCAAGCGCATACTTGCAGCATTGGCACGATCTGAACGCAAGCGCACACAAGGCAGCGAGTTAGAACAAGCAATAAATAACTTAACAGAGGCGCAAAGAATCCATGCCGGCATAAAAGCAACCAGTATAATTTTGCGCAAAGTTAAAGGTAAGGAGGAAAGAATAACAGCATTAAAAGCCGCAAACCTTTGGGATGACAAAATAGTGCTTAATTCCCCAGATTATATAGAAAAATACGGTTTTCAGACATGGGGATTAACAAACGCCTTAGCTAAAGTAAAGCGTTTAGAAGACCGTGTAAAGCAATTACAGGCAAAAGAAAAGGTAAAGGAAGCAATACAGGCCGGAGAGAAGGAAACGCCGGAAATAACCATTAACGGAGCTATTATCCGCCAAGACTTTACAGATGACCGTATAAAGATCATATTTGACGGTAAGCCTGCGCCTAATGTAATAACTGCTTTAAAAAGCTCAGGTTTCCGCTGGTCTCCCTTTCTTAAATGCTGGTGCAGGAAATTAACTAATAATGCTACCTATGTGGCAAAGCTAATATGTACGCAGGAATTAAAGCCCGTAGTGTAAAGACTGTTTGATATAGTGAGTATAAACCATATCTTTTTTCTCTATTTGTTTATTTTTGTTATCAGATGCCGGAATGCTAATAGGCGCCAGTGGCGATGGCACCGGGATAGTTCAGTAATTCTATTTTACTTTTCTCATGTTTTAAAAACTCATTTTTTATGGCAGCATTTTATAAAGACAAACCACTATATACAAAGGTTTGGAAAAGATTAAAAACCGGAATAACCGGCACCGATTCAGTAAGGGCTTGCATTAATAACGGTAAAGAGAATTACTCTATTGATGTTTCATTTTACAAGCCAGGGGATCATTTAGCTGATGGGGCAGTAAAGCAAAAAGAAGCGGCACAAATTGAAATAGAACTACCAAAAGGCGGCATATGGACCGGCACAATAACCGAACTGCAATCTATTCTTTCACCTCATTGTAAATATTGATATCCTATGAGAAAGCCAATCATCATACAGCCGCACAATATGGAGTTAAAAAAATACTCCATAACCATAAGACCGATTAAAAAATTCAGTGATCCTAAAGAGGTGCAAATTGATTTGGATGCAGATTATTTGATCACAAAAAACCATCCTGATACATCAATACACAATGATAGGGTTATGCCAATGGTAGTATTTGGCGACTTCTGTAAGATACTGAAAGCGAAAACAAAATGTTTTAAAGCTATTGATGATAGCCATTTCTGGGTAAGTGGTTATTATGCTATTTACTTTTACCTGAAAACAGAAAAAGACAGGCTGAAAATGAAACGCCTTGTAAAGGAGGCTGTTATTGAAAGTGGCGGATTTATGACATTTGAAGCATGGTATGAGCACCACGGGAAAAAGACAACCAGGATATTGCAATTCAATGGCACTGGGAGCGGCATTAATATGACATACTCTAATTTACCGGAAAGTATAGCCTTTCTTTAAAATCACATTTTATGCGTAAGCCTATATTGATGCAATTGCCGGTTAAAAGTGTTCGTAAAGTGTGGATTGGTAGTTATGGGGGACATTACGAATGCGTAGTTATATTTCATACAAAACCAACAAAAAAAAGGGAAGGATGGAATAGTGTAACAGGCCGCACGTATTCTATTGTTGATCTTTGGGATAACAAAACAAATATTGCAGGTTCAATGTGGAAATGTGATTTTGATTGGATTTACCCAACCGCAAAACTCCCAGATCCCAAAGAGATAGAAGTAACAACTTTATACGAAAGGGAGATAGAAGCATTTTGGGATGAGCGTAACCGGATGGTATTTGCAGAATTCACCGCCGATGGCTGGTAATAAAAAGAAACTGATTAGAATAAGATAGCTCAAACACGCACCTATCAAGCAATTCAGGCGGTTTGACTGTATTATACACAAAGTTAACTGTATTTAAAACCAATATTGCTATATTATAATCATAAAAGATTGTATTTTTTTGTACAAACTTTCTTGCAAATTGCAACAATTATTGTACATTTACGTACAAAAAAATATGATTATGGCACAAGCTATATACACTAAAGAAACACAAGACATGCAAACGGGAGAAGTAGTTAAACGGGAGATATTCCGTAAACAGGTAGCCAATACTGAGCAATTCGTCCGGGCCTTTATAGAAGATATGGGGTTACTGGCAAAATGCTCCGGGGCTGAAAAGGGGGTGGTTCTATGCAGTTTACAGTATTTGGACTACAATACTAACGAATTCATATTAACGCCTGAAAGAAGGGCTGCGATATGCGATTGTGGGCAAATTAAACCGGATACTGTATCCTCTGCCATTTCCAGGCTGCTAAAAAAGAATATCATCATAAAAAAAAGCGGATCAACCTACATTCTTAATCCTAAGATATTCTTTTACGGCAAGGAATTGGAACGGGCAAAAATTGTGGAAACTACAATGGTTTATGTAATTGGTGGTGGTAAAACTAAACCTAATCCATTATCAAAACGCAGGTCATTTAAAATGGAAATTGCCGGCAGCAGTGATATAGATGCACGGAGCGTCGCCACTGAAGCCTGAGTTATCCCAGAACCTCGACCAACAAATAATTAAATAAGGATAAAAGGCGATGTAATACAATTCACTCAAATAATTTCTTCACGATCAAACCAAAAAACATGAAAAAGAAGCCAGTCGAAAACTACTATACTATTCGCCTTAACCCAAATACCACACAGGGCGGATTTTTCAGAATATACCAGGCAAGGAACGGGAGCATACAGCTATGTATGGGTAACGGACATATTACTCTTACAATGCAAAATATTTCCGATCTACACCTTGACAGCACACTTTATGAGCTGGAAGAATTTGATACTGTAGATTTCGATAAGTTTTACAATACGGAAAGGCACAATGAACCACAGTTGAACGGTGCCATCGCAAACCAGGCCCAATAGATAAACTGGTTCCTGCTGCAAAAACTTTTTTACTCACAATATTTTAAAAAAACACACACAAAAACATGAAAAAATCATTCACTTTAGACACCATTAATAATGGTTGTTATGGAAGAGAGAAAGCAGCTACATACTTCGCTAAGAAGAAAACGCTCACTATTACCCATATATTAAACCTGGATATTCCGCTAAAACACAAGTTCTGGTTTGTAAGAAACAACTGTGATTTAGACCTGAAGCAGAAGCAAATACTGGCTTTGAATTGCGCCCGCATAGTAATGCCCATCTACAATAAAAAGTACCCTAACGACACCAGAATTACCGAATGCATAGATGCTACCGGTAAATTTCTGAATGGAGAAATAAGCAGAGATGAATTAATTACTAAAAGAAACGCCGCCGACGCCGCCGCCGCCGACGCCGCCGCCTACGTCGCCTACGCCGCCGCCTACGCCGCCTACGCCGCCGCCTACGCCGCCGCCTACGCCGCCTACGCCGCCGCCTACGACGCCGCCGACGCCTACGCAAAAAGTACAGATGATTATTCCGGTCAACTATTAACGATGCTGAAAAAATATTGCAAGAGCATTAAATAGCATGATAACAGTCTAATAGCTGACTGATTCCATCATGGAGCGTCGCAAATCAAGCTTAATCCTTATTCTTTAGCTAAGTAACAAAATCTTAATGTATGAAACAAATAAAAGCCAAATACCAACTACGTTGTACTGAATCTAACCGTATAATAAAGAAAGGAGAAGAAATGATCTTTGATCCTGATACCGGTAAGTGTTATTCAATACTAAGTGATACTGCATGTTATTTTATATACAAACAAGCAGGGTATGATTACTTACCACCAGGAGTATATGTAGATAACTATTGTTGGGAAAATAATATTTGAATACTTTTTGCAGCCAGCGGGAGCCGATCTATCAGCCTGATTTGCGATGGCACCGGTCCACTTCATCACTACTTTCAATTACATTTTAAAACAAAAAACTTTCACATACAAACACACCCAAAATGAACAAACTAAAAGAACTTCTAAACACCGGTAATAGTTTTTGCATCGGATGCAGAAGCCAGGAACAGCAGGATAAAATAGCACAGATGCTACTGGATGAAGGAATTCACCAAGATAGCGGATACTGGATTAAAGGATTTGAATTATACCCATGTATTTATGTAATGCCTAGTAGCGCCTGTTTTACTAATCAGAATTTAGATTACTGTTCAACATCTGGGGCTAACCAATATGATGCTAATATATTTACCTCTCCTATTCATCCATTCGTTACCTTCCTTAAAGCTGAAATTGAAGGCTTCACCAAACAACACGAAGACTTTAAAAGAATAGCCAGCGAAACTGAAAACGATGCTATGAAACTGTATTACTCCTCATTAGGAAGTGGAGTATGGGATAGAAGATGTGATGCAGTAAGAGTATTAGGAGAGTTTTATAAATGCTTTCCGGAATTTAAAATTGATGCAGCAGAGGCCACAGGCGCTATTTAGCGGATTTGCGATAGCACCGTTCAGCGGTGGGAATGCTATTGTTTAACGAGAGTAAAAAAACAGATTTTTATGAAATACTCACTTACCTTATTATCGTTCCAATACACTAAAAATAAAGTATTGAATCTTAAAAATATAGCTATACATCTTTTCCCTTCAAAAGAATTAGCGCTGGGAACCGTTTACAATCAATACGGAATACCTTATGTAAAGGAAGTGCAAAAAAGTTTCATTTGCTGCAATTTCCAATTTGGTTGGGTGCCCACAATAATTACCTTGGCGATAGTCTCTTCTTTTGCTCCAAATAAATTCTACGCCGCCTATGATTTGAACGACAAATTTGCGAGGCAGAAAATAAAGAAATTACTTGACGATCTTATAGAGATAAATCAGAAAAAAGATTGGGGAGGTAGTAACACTTCTTATCCTGATAAAAGTTTAGAGATGGCTGAATGGCATTGGAAATACAGTATGCCAAAAGGCTATCGCTTATTAGAACCTGGTGAAGTAATTCTTGAATCCGACTGCGAATATCACGACATATCATCCAGAAATAAGTGCTGGAGTGATGTAGTTTCATGGTATAATGTTGGCAAAATAGTAGAAGAACGCACCGGATGGTGCAGAGTGGACAAGGATAATAAAGTTGTCGCTTCTGGCGGCAAAGAAACCGATCCTCTTATTTGCAGAAAAATAGACAAAGCTACCAAAGAGAAAATACCATCGTTACAATTAAAAGCAACGCATCTTTTGTCGCAGTCGTTTGAAGGATGGAGTGAAGACGCTATAAATGGCTACAAAACCGCAGTCGCGTCGCTTACTAAAACTGATTAAAATGGATTTTGCGGTGTAAAAACCAAATAACATGACCAGCCACGAATATTTCATACAAAATTACCTCAAAATAATTAAGGCAGATGATTCTTTATCTACGTTTGAATTAAGCGATTGCGATACAGCATTCCTGAAAATGGTTGAGGATGCCGAGAAATCAGGGGCTACACTGAAAATGCTAAAAGGCCGAACCGGAGCAAGATTTGTATTCGTAAAGGATAAAGCTCCCAGAAGAACAGAACCTTAAAACGGAGCGTCGCACCAAGAGGCGATAGATAAATCCAGACGACCAACAAAAGTTTTATTTGTAAATTCAATTATTAAATCCAATCTTTGCACTCATTATGACACCCCAACAAATACAACTCCAAAATAAAAGACAAGAGTGGAACAAAAAGTTCTCTCTTATCCGCCCTTACATATCAGAACAGATAAGATGTGATTGGGCAAGAAATAATGCAGTAAGCAGAAGTACAGTATATAACTACTTAATGCATGGGAAAGTATATGATGTTTACTTAGCTGAAAGAATGTTTGATGGATTAGTGGAAATGGCTGGGTTGAGTAAATCTGAGGTTAAGAAAATATTGAAGGGTGAGGTTTTGCAGCAGAAGCCAGTTTAAGGATTGGGCTTGGTTTGCGATAGCACCGTTCAAGGACAGGAATGCTATTTTTTAACGGGAGTAAAAATTACACAAAATGAAACCATTTGCAAGATTTGCCGATCTCTTTTTATTACATAATAAAACTATCAAGTTAACTAAAAAATGGAGCGACGATTTAGAGAAAGAAGCTATAGCTTGGTTTGAAGCAAATTTCCCGGCTGAATTTGATAAGTATGATATGGAGCGCCCTTATAAATGGTATTATTCGGCAGGAATGTTGACTTTTAAAACCCCTATTGGATCGTATATCTACCACTTTATCATTAAAATGATCCATTTTGAAATGTGGTTAATACCTGCATGGATTGACGGTTTTAATCATCCAGGTAAACAAAAGGCTAATGGTCGTGAAATTTCAAGAGATGATAATCCGTATCCTATTGAGAATTTCTATTTTCATTCCGCTTGGGACGCTGGCTATATGCAGGGATTAGATAGGTTTTGCTTCTTTAAAAAAGGAAAAATAAAGAGTATAAAAGCATTCATTAGCTGAACGGAGCGTCGCCACTGAAGCCCCATAGATAAACAAACCTTGACCAACAAAAATTAAAACTCATGAAAAACTTAATCAACTTTTGCTTTGTATTTTTTCATTATTTATTTTCGTAATTGCTTTCATTGCTTTACTGTCTGCCTTTTCCTGCAAAACAGACCATTACTATCACAAAAGAAAACAAGCCTACCAGGACAGCATTTCATCATGTAAGTTCTCTTTTGATACTTCAAATAGATTATCAGACATGTGCTTTTATACTAATAAAGCAATAGGGTTTAGAAATCATTTAAGGGAGATAGATAAAAAATTTGGGGGTCGTCGGTAGGGGATCTATTTAGCTCCTGGTGCGACGCTCCGTTTGACACCTTCACTACTACAATCATTTCTTATGAAAATAGACCAGCACGACTTTGATGAAATAATAGCAATTGTCAAAGAAGGTAAACCAGGTAGAATAGAGGTTACGCGCGGATGTAACGCTGCGAGAAATGGAGGGTGTGCATGTATGGGGTGGTGTAGAGATGTTGTTGGTTTTTATGAGAATGGACAGTTTACTACTATAAAAGATGTGGAACGTAAATTAGAAGTTGGCTTTTCTTCTTATCCATTAAATACCGGGATACCTCTATCAAATGAAGTTAGCGATGAAGAGGCAGCGAAAAAATGCAATCCTAATTTAGCATATAGTTTAGATAAATCAGTCCTTACATATACATTTTCGCAAAAAGATAAAAACACCATCATGGAATACACTAAAATATCTCCTTTGGGACCAAGAGTTGGTCCCGGAACTTTTGATTTCGTTTTTGATACTGAAAAATACAAGATGGACCAAGCTATAATAGCTAATGATGGGATTATTGTTGATTTTGTAAAAGGAAATGATGGCATTCTTTACTTTGACGCTTACGATACAAAACAACCCGATATACACGAATATTTACGCCTACAAATACAGCATTTCCCATTTGGTATTGATATGATGGATGATGCTGCAGGATTTGAATTAGGCTGCTCTTTATTAAGGAAAAGACCAAAGCAGTGACGCTGTCGAACGGTGCCAACGCAAAGAACCCCTGAATTATTTCCTCACCTCAACAACCAAAACTTTTTTTTATGATATACTCCAACTCAAAAGAAAACTGGGGAATAACCGTCCTTACAGAGAACGAACAAAAAGAACCCCTTGAAGTATCGCAGATCAGCATTACTATGCTAGGTGGAAAGATGTGGACCGGAACGATTAATGACTTCATGGCCCAGATAAAAATATTGCAGAATGCTTCTTTTTATATACGATTAAATGATAAGCATAACTTAGAAGTATGTAAAAAGGAAATTGACGCGCATCTTCAACTTCACTTAAATCCACAATCATGAACCATCCAGCAGACTTTCATCCTACTCTTGCTTTACTCTACATGGAAAGACTAAGAGAATTAAGAAGATCAGAACTTAGTAGTAGTCCGGTTTATTTCTTTGTAAGAAGGGCTTTTAGGTATCATTGGGTTAATTCTTTTTCAGTCATCGCTAACTAATAACTCCGGCGCCAGTGGCGATGGCACCGGTCAGCTAAACAACTTCTTTCACTCGTAAAATGAGCATTATGAACTACGACGAATTTGTAAAATTAATCCCATTCCAAACAGAAGAAAGTGGGCTTACATTAATAGCCAACTTTATCTGCCAGGATGAAACCATCCTCCCTATGATGATGAATATACTAAGTGCCGAAAGATCAAGAAAAAAGGAATTAATTACAGATATGAATGCGGCACTTACCAGAACAACTGTTGCTTTAATGCATCCAGAAATGACAATGGGAAATACAGCAGAACAGCAAACTCAATTTTATCTGGATGCAAATAAAAAATTCTACCAGAAATATGCGGGTCAAATTAAAACCGCTGGTTTAAAGTTGTGGGATGATGTAGAATGAGAAAGAAGTGATGGTGCTGACCGGTGCCATCGCAACGATGCTGATAGATAAAATAACCTCGACTGCAAAAACTTTTTTTATGAATGAAAAAGCCCGTAAGAAACATTCTTCCCGATCAAAGAGAGAAATACAGAAAGGAACCTTTAAAGGCCGCATAGCCATAAAGAGCAATGAGCCTTCCCGGTCTTTACTTCCTCCGAAAGATTTATTATGGATTGACGATCTAGTTTCGCCTCAGCTTTTTAAAAACCATTTTATCCCATGACAACGCAACAAAGAATAGAAATAGCGCAAGAGATAATAAGTAAAGAGCACTCTGGATCTTGGATGTGTCAAGCTATTATCCAACTTATAAATATCTGCGATAATCAGCAAAAGGAAATTGATGCTTTAATATCTGCAGAAAAGACAAGACTGCAAAACTTAAACCAATAGAATTCCCGCCCCTGCACGGTGCTATCGCAACCGGTGCTCAATAGATATGATCCCCTCTGCTGCAAAAGAAAACCGCCTTCACTGTTACATGAAGGCGGTTTCTGTTTAAATGGCGACAGGACTTATACTTTTTTACTGAATTACTTTACTGTAAGATTGTATTCATTCCCCAAGCGTTCTGCTAATTCATCTTCCCATCCGGCACGTTTAACCACCCTTGCATCAATAATATCAGATTTAAGTTTCTCATACCGGTGTACAAACTGCTTCCACAGCGCCTCTTTTTGTTTCTGCACATAGATACTATCTGTCCCGAGCACATGAGCACCGCTTCCACTTTCTTTTGGGCCAGCCATGCTACCTGGTGAGGTAATACTATTATCCTGCTGGATAAACTCATCTTCATCTCCGCGAATTTTGTCCTTTTCCTTCTCTTCTGCTTTTTTACGCTCTGCTTGGGCCTCTGTTTCAAATACTTCTCCGGTGTCCAGGTCCACTTCTGCAATACTTCCTTTTTTCTTTTTGTGCTGCAGCCGGTAATCAGCCAGTGCTGCACTGATCTTTATTTCATCGGTGTCTATTTTATCCTGTACGTCTGCTGGTAATTCTGTAGCCAGGATGTAGTTATCTACTGTCTGGCGGGAAACATTGAGATACGCCGCTATTTCGTCGTGCGTCATGCCATCATCTGTCTTGAAGGATAGATAATAGTAACCTCGTTCCACTGGAGTTAATTTCAGATTATCCTGCGTGGTAATGACCATACGCTTTCTTTCCAGGTCGGTAGTGCCTGCAGGGTTTATCATCACCAATACCTGATCTACCGGCTGGCCATTAGGATATATCTCCCTACCACTATTTAACAGGCGTCTCATGGCGCGATATCTTCTTTCGCCATTGGTTATATAGAAACACTCATCCGCCGCGTAGAAATCGCCTCTAATAGGTTCTGTACCGTTATTGGCGTAAATACCGTCTGCCAGTTGCGGTATGAGCTTGGATTGCTCATACATCTCTTCGCTTACTCCATCTGGTTTTCTCCTGGCATTGAACTTGGGCCGGATCTTGATTTTACTGAACGGTACTTTATGAAGACCATCTGCAGTTGTGGCTATGTTTCTTATTACTCTTCGGGGAGCAGTATTACCTTCTAGTTTAAAAGGTATTTCTTGCTGAGTTTGTTTGTTTTTCATGTTGTTTAATTTTGCAGCAGGGGTGAGTTTATCTATGGAGCATCGTTGCGATAGCACCGGTCAAGTGCAGGAATGCTATTCTCTTTTAGTTAAAATACCCTTTTCAATATCTTCCAAAACTTTCAGACCTAGTAACGAATTTATCACTCCGCCGCCCCCTTCACCGCCAACAACTAAAACCTTTGGAGTAAGCTCAAGTTTATTAGTGGCAATCATTTCTATTACCTTCATTTTAGAAAGATTATCGGCACCTATGGCGGTAGCCTGTTCTTTGTATGCGTTGGCGGTAGATTTGCCTATCTTATCTATTTTACCGGCCTCTGCTTCTCCTATAGAGGTAATCTTTTTTGCTTCTGCCGCACCCAGTGCTTCTATAGATTTAGCCTGTCCTTCAGCTTCTTTAGAAGCCTGGTAACTTTTACCGTCTGCTTCTTTTTGTTGCTTGTACAAAGCGCCATCGGCCCGGAGTTCAATGCTTTTTCTTTCTCCTTCCGCAGTTTTTATAGTCGAATTAGCATTTCTTTCAGAAATAATTACACCCTGCTCCGACTGTACCAATTGAGGTTGCATGTCAGCAATATTTTTATTCTTTTCAAATTCCTGCCGTGTCTTTTCTGTAATAATTTGCTGTTCGTAAGTGATATTGGTTTCCTGCGTTAATTTACGATCAGTTAGTGTTTTCATTAAATCTGCCGGGGGAGTTATGTCATTGATTAAAGTATCCACCGCATTTACACTGTATGATTTCAGGACACCCTCTATGGCTGATTTCGCTTCTTTTTGACGGGAAACCCTATCTTTAAGAAAGTCAATAACATCTGAACCCTGAGCACTGTTTCGGAAATAATTGCCGATGGTTGGTTCTAAAACCTGGCTAACAAGATTCATCATATTACCGAACCTGGCAATAACCATAGGCGCCTGCTTTAATGGAATATGGATTATTTGACTTACATCAAGATTGAATTTAAAACCATCCTTACTTCTTACGGTAATAGTATTCAGGCCAGCATCAAGATTATGGCTTTCCGTGCGAGCGTCCGCCCAGTTCAACACTATATTCGTGGTCGGTACTATTTCTACTTTCATTATTTTTGTATTAAGGGCATATTTACCAGGCTCCAGCGCATCTACACAAACTCCCTTCTCTCCTTTTTTCACTAAATTGCCATGAGTAAATTCTTCTCCGGAAACATCAGTACCTTCTTTACCAAAAAATGATACTACTACCCCAACATGACCTATTGGCACTTCGGTCATTTCTGCCTCTGCTATTGAAACGAACCACGGGTTTATGTAATATTCACCTGATAATATAACATCGCTTTGAAGACCTCTTTGACCATTCTTGTTTAAAAATGCATCAGCATCCTGATATTTATTATGGCCGGTTATTTCTTCTCCTGCAATTGCTCCATTAATTAATGGCATACCGTCCTTTGTCGTAACAATACCTACTGATCCTGCACTGATTTTAGTACTATCACACATAGTATAATCAAACAACAATGTATTGATCCGGTATCTCCCGGAAGTAAGAAATTTTGTCTGCTTTCCCTTACATCCAGATTCCATAAATTTCTGCGCATCTTGGAAAAGATTGCATTCACTATATTTTGCTAACACTTGTCCATTAGGTAGCTCTTTTCCGTCCTTGGCGGATATTAAGCATATTTGACCGTTCGGAACCGTAATTAATTCCTGTAGTTTTATTTCATATTGCCATGACCATAACCCCCAGTGCAAACCGGGCGCAAGAGTATCGGCCTGATATCCAGCTTCTTTATTTGTCGCAATAATTCGGCCTTCCGGCAACCTGGCACCACCTAACGTAAATTTTTTTATAACCAAACCAATACAATGTTCCGGGATAAACATTACTCCAAATAACAATTGAAATGTAGCCTTTCGGATTGGCGGGATTATTGTTATACTTATTAAAATAACTAGCGCCACTACTTCGCCTAAGTGTTGTGTAATAAACATGTTTATGTGATTTTTATGATTAAAAATGATAGATGAAATGTAGACCAACGGAGCGTCGCAAATCAAGATGCATAGCGACTTCCGCTGGTAACAAAATATTAATACGGTAATTCTATTTTACTAAAACAAAGTATCTGTCCGGAAAAAGGAAGTTTATTGAACCAGTGAACCATATCTATATAGCTTAAACCATCGTTTTTTGCCAAATATTCAATCTTTACTGCGTCAATGGCTTTACCGTCAATAAAAACAGGATAATCAGCATCAATCTCAATATCCCTTACTGTCAATTCTACATCTGGCGCTATAACTATTTGCTTACTTAAATATGGTTTATCTTCCCATATACGGAGACTTGCTTTATCTCCTGTTTTCCAGCGTTTACCTGAACGTATTGTATGTAGCTTAGGTTCCAGGTTATCTACAGTCATCAGCACTTCATCTACATACTGGTAATTACCTAATTTTTGGCCTACTTCATAAATGTTATCTGCTACATCTATATCTGCATCCAGTAATGCCTTCCATATCTTTTCAGGAAATAAGGTAGGCTTACCAGCTTTTGGATGATATGCAGGAAATACTTTACTTACCATTATTACTTTAGCCATGTGATTGCAGTTTTTTCTTCATTTCTTCCCTGAGTTCTTTTAAACGATCCTTCTTGCTATTTTTAGCCTTGTACTGGGTTAGAAAGTTTATCTCATGCCTGAATGCTTCTTTTCTTTCTTCACTAGCATATTTGCTGTTCCTGAGCCAGTTTAGAAATTGTCTGTTGAATTGGGTTATTACTCTTTCATGTAAAGTATCATTTGTTCTTACTTCAGGATGCTTTTCTATGTAAGAGTAATATGAGCTTATGTATCTCTGTAGTCCTGACATAAAGTCTTTTCCTGTGTTAAGGTTAAGGTGTTTTATTTCTTTTGGTAGTAGAGGTTCTTGCATCTATTTAATTTCAGTGGCGACGCTCCGTTCGTCACCTTCACTACTGGCAGATTTTCTCGCCTCAATTAATTTTTGAAGACGGTTCACCTTTTCTTTTTCTTCTTTATTAAATTTATCAAATTCGATCATCATTTTTTGCAACTGTCCATAAAAATTCGTTTTCCGGCTTCTGATAAGGATAGCATGTGCGGGATCAATTCCATTAGTTTCGCACCATTTTATAAATTCTTCTTGAATTTTTAATTGGGCATCCGTAGGCTTTTTGGGACGCAAATCAGGTTTGCTATTTGCGTCATCTAATGCTTTCTGAATTGACATACCTATTAGTGCGCCTATCATTTTTTTGATTTTATTTTAGAAATAGACTTCTTATTTAACCCGTAATGATTTATAAGTATTCGTTCGATCATTGACGGAAAAGAACGCATTTCCTCTTTGGCGTCTGCCATTATTTTATCTACTAATTCCTTCGCATTAGGTCTGCTAAACCTCATACGGAAAGGCTCTGTGGGAGACTGCGAAAGTCTATAACTTACTTTTGTTTCTTTTATCGCCATTAACACAAATGTACACAACTTTTCACAATTACCAACTTTTGTGGTAAATATTTTTGAAAGAAGTGATGGTGACGAATGGAGCGTCGCACCTGTGGCTCAATAGATAAGATTAGCTAAGGGCAAATAATTTTACTGATACAGTACACCTACTGCTAATTGTCTTAATGCCATGTCTGGCTTTTGAGTTGCTTTGTCAAGGAATCTTTGACGCCAGCCTAAGTATGCATTAATTCCAAGTAGTCCAATGAGATAGCAAACTCCGCTATCGTATTCTCTGGTATTCTCTGGTTCAAAATTCATAAGGTCCACTATTACATCACGGCTGTACAGAAATTCTACATTATCCATGAAAGAGTAGTCATTTATGTGCATCATCCCTGCTGCGATATATTCCCCTATAGTATCAGGACCACCGTTGACTGAACGCTGGGAAGTGAACGGCTTTTGTTTAGCCCATTCATTGTATGGTTCCAGTATGCCTGTATCTTTATTAACCTGTATCAGGAAGTTGGCTAGCCCCCATTCCTTTAATCGTGTTGCTAATGCCGGTGCGTTACATTCTATCAGGACATAGCAGCCAAAATAAAGGATAGTCTGAACCACATGCATCAGTGTATCTTTTGGATTTTCTGTTCGGTAATGGTACTCTACTATCATGCGTTTGTTCGTTACCTTCTTATTAAACATGGAGTTTAATTCTTGATTTGGCAGAATAAATACCTGCATGGAGTTCTTGCTGCCAACAGCTACGTCTTTTGCCGCGCTATACTGCGTAGGATCTATGGACATATAAAATGGACTGCCCGGATTAGGCATTAACCTTCCTTTCTTATCCGTGAGCATTTTATTTACGTGCTGATCCAGAAAACTTTTGGGCGTCCACTCAGGCATATACCATTTCCACAGACCATGCTCTTTTCCCGACATTTTTTCCGTATCGGTCACAGGACACACCAATGAAACACCTGGGAATTTATATATATCTCGTATTTCGTCTATTTCTGGAGGAACAGACCACTTAAAATTAAAGTCCATGTATGAGAACGCACCTACATTATCTTCTTCGGTAAGTTCGTTTAATTTTGTTGACAATCGTAAATTATCAAATATGGACGCCTCTCCAGCTCCTTCCAGCCAACAATCGGACTCGCTTTGAGGGTATTGGCGACGATATGATCGTAGTGCCGCAGGATCGTCTTTCTTGGCCTCCATTTGCGCATTCACCACCTTTAATATCTTAGATATAACTGGCTTACCATAAATATCGCAGCCTCCAAATATACCATCATAAATAGTAAGCGCCATGCAGATTAATTCAGATTTTGTCGTGCCAGTCTCGGGGTTTATTGTTCGTAATTTACTTTCGTAATATATCTTTTTTGCAAGCCTAAAACTTTTATCATTAGTATCCGATACGTAGTGGGTGTATATAACATATCCAATGCGAAGTAAGCCCAGCATTACAGTAGCTATGACATTATTATGCAGAACGGTGAGATCATAACTTTTATCAAGTTTTATTTTACTTTGCTCATCAATATGCGCCACTCTTCTTTTAGTTCCATCAAATCCATTCCATACGGTAGCTACGGTTTGTATAATAGTTTCCAACGGTTCTGTATTTGATTTTCTCTGGCCTCCACTTTTGGCGCCTTTTCCGGTATCTTGAAAATATATTGCACTTAAATTATTCCGGTATTCCGGCTTTAAGATTTCCGGTAATCTACGCGCAGCATACAGCACATATCCCATATTTGTCTTAGTAGCCTCATCTTCCTTGGTACTCATAATGCTATAATTAGCAGACCGATGAGTTATCGCATCAATCAGCATTAGCAATTCCTGAAACATGGTAATACCCGTCTTCTTGGGCTTCACTACGTCGCCTCCCTTGGCTACCGTAGTAGTTTTGCATATTTCTATGAAATACGCATAGGTTCGCTGAAATTGACAATAGTATCCATACAGGCTTTCCGGTTCCACCTCATTGTAGCAATCGTACATTTGCGCCCACATAAGCACCCCGTAGTGGCCACCAGTTAAGTATGTAGGCTCCCCATCATTATAAAACCATACGCCATCAAGCATCCGATCAATTTCCCTGTCCCTTAATTCCTTTAATTTAATGGTGTCAACAACGCTTAATGATACTAATTCCTTCCCCTCATACTTAGTCGCTTTTGCGTTATCCTCTACTCCTCTGTGCCAATCAAAAAAGAAAGAAGGTATATCTTTAATCATTTCTGCCCTTTTCCAGTATTGCTCTTTCTTGGGTAGATTATGAAAAAATATTTCTTTCTTTGTGGGCCTAGGTGGGAGTTTATAAACATGTTCCTCTCCAACCTTTATATATTCTTCGTTATCCATGCATACCTATTTTAATTCGTCTGGCGTTTTCCATGCACACACCGTCCTTGACTGCATTAATTTTTTTATCAATGAATTGGAACTTGAATTCTTTCAGTTCATTTATAGCTTTATAAGTGCCTTGATTTCGTATTTCTTTTTCCAGTGCTGTCCTCTTTTTAGAGAGTAGTTCGTATTGGAAGACAGCCTTAGTGTGCTCCTTTGTATCATAAAAAAATATTATTTCATCAGGTTTTCCTTCTTTTTTGCTTTTATTCTCCTTAGTCATGTACTCCCGATTGGTAATTGCCAAATTCAGGTCTTCCAGTTGAATATCTATTAGTTTTAGCGCTTTGAATAGTTGGCCGGCGAACTGGATAAGGTATTGTGTTGTTGCTAATCGCACTTCACGGTCGGTAAGTTCCATTAGGTTCTTACGCATGAAGTCTGGTATCTGAAGGTATTCACATATCCCTTCTTTTTCTTCTTTGCTGTCTTGTCGTAGGATTAATAGTGGAGAATCTTCACTGTATGCACATAGAAGGTAGAGTATCTTTTGCTTTGCTTCTTCGGTGGATTGAGAATTATGAAAGATAGGATCAAATATGGTTAGGTTTATACTATGGAGGTATCCCTGTAGTTTATCTGCAGGTTCGTTCTTTAATAGTAAGCAGTCGTTAAGTATTGATGTTATCATGCGTTTTATTTTTGCAGCAGAGTTTTTGTTTTTCTATTCAGCTTGATTTGCGATGGCGCCGGTCGGCAACATCACATTGTGCCATTTATTTATTTACATCGGGTAACCAGTCCCCTCCGGCACCTGCTCCAGTTGTGGATTGATGAGAGTTTTTGACGTTCAGTTGCTCCCGCAGGAATGGCACCCCACTTTTAATGTGCTCTCCTATTGTTTTAGGAGTAGCGCGTTTGTTTTCGGGCGCAATCATCTTTCTTATTGGATTTCCTTCATCTGCCGGGTCGGTAACTTTAGCCAGATACGTTATGAGCGCTGGATCTACTGTACTCTTGGCGAGCTCACCTAAATAGTAATCTCTTTCATGCTTTGAGCCAAATAATTTAGATACCCTTACCGGTTGGCTGGCTAATGGTATATCATTCACCAGCCCGGATGCCCCAGCCCACAGCCCTTCACTTATTCCCTGCGGTTCTCCTTTCACAACTTTATCCTTTACCCTTCTTACGGTCGCGCCGATCTGCATAGCCTGGAATATAGGTGCCTCAATAAACCATGCGGGTATCTTCGCACCGAAAAGTTTCAATCCTAATGCTTCTGCATCATCCTCATCTCTTTTCTGCCCTGGCTGATAGAATCCTCCGAAATTTTGTGGATTGAAGTAACCTAAAGCCAGTGCAGCTATTCCTAAACTGCCTTTCTTTAAATTACGCAGAATGATTTCTTTCTCGTCTGGGGGTAAGTTTTCTATTCCACCGGTAAAAGCCGCATGAATTAATTTAGCTGCCCCAACCGGTACACCATATACATGTGTACCTATTTCGGCTGCTATGTTTGTAGGCACCTTAACAAAGGGCACCAACCATTGAAGGCTACTGGATATGAGTTTGCTGGGCGCTTTGCCTGTTTTCGGGTCAACTTGATCGAAATGATTAATGAGTTTACGCCAGCCTTCCGCTACTTTATTATCCTGCATAAATATAGCTCTATTGGCGTCCTTATAGGAATCCATTAATATTGATGTCTGGACCATCGGATCTGTAACATCCACGCCGTTAGCTATGTTGCGCCGGAACCTCCTCTCAATAGAACGTTCAAATATAGTCCTCTTAATAGGCGCCTTTGCCGCACTGTGGAGTTGCCCAAAAAAATCTATTGCTTCAGGTGGTAATTCGCCGGCCTTACCGAAAAGGACATCTAATTGTGATTTGCCTTGGCTTTTTTTACTCATTATCTCACTTGCGTCTTTGAGCCCGAGCATTAGCCCATTTTTGTATGCTTTTGCGGTTTCATTGATATTCAGACCTCCACCTTCCCCTATGGCACCCTTAGCTAATTGAGGTAATATAGCAGAATAAGCGCCACCGACAATATCTTCAAGTGGAGTAGTGGTCAACCTGGTCATTCCAGCCATCATCAACTTACCCATCGTAAGGGGATTGGACAGTTTAAAAGCACGTTGCCATTTAATAAACCAATTTTGGTACTTAGCTACTTTGGATAACTGCTTTTCCTGGTCCCTCTTTAGGTTTATGTCGTATTGCGCCTTAGCCCGGTCTGCGTCTACTTTTAATCTTACCGCTTCACGATCCAATCTACCATTACTAAATAGAGCCGAAGCATCCGTTGCCTTCTTTCTTTCCGGAGATATATCCAATATGCCGGAATCCATTACAGCCTTATTTATTTCTTTTTCAAGATCCTGCTCATCAATTCCGGGATTAGCGTTACTTGTTTGTGCAATTGCTTTTTTTATTAAATCTACCAATTGCTCTCCTTTTTCTACACCATATGCTATCACATCTATAGCGTCCGCAACCATATGCGGAGTAATAGGAATGGGTGATGAATAGGCTTGATTTTTGCTGGCTTGCCTGATCCGTTCAGCCCATTCACGAAGTTTTGTTGATGCGGTTTTTTTGTTTTTTAATAGTCCTGTCATTGCCTTACGCTGCAGGTCTATTATTTTCGACTCTGATTCTTTGATATAATTATCAAAAGCCTCCTGTGTATCTTTTATGTTTTTATGTAACTTCTCAATATCTTCCTGCTGAGTGTCGCTGAGTGATTTACCTTCATTTGCCGTAGCCCTTTTTTCGGAAATCATATTCACAAGAGAATATTTCCGATCCACCATCATGCGCCGGGAAGCAAGCCCCCTGGCGTTTTCCGTACCTACGGCTTTGTTGATGTCGTAAATCTGCTGCAATTCATCGAGTACACGCGCTTTTGAAACTTTATTCTCTATGATAGCTCCCTGATTTCCTTCATCTGCGGCTTTGTTGATATTATCATTAAAATTTTGCAATTCTATCTCCTTGGTATTTTGGTGATGAAGGAGCACAGCATTTTCTACATCAGTTAGAGGACGTGCTTTTTGAGATAATTCCTCAATCAGGTTAAGTGCTGTCTGTGGATTGTCTTCTATTTTTTTCTTCGCCTCGTCCCATGTTTCGCCAAATTCTTTGTGCGCTGCGGGAATCTCCTCGCCCAGACCAAATTGCTCCCTTCTCAGGCGCGTAGTAGCATTTTTTATGCTGGTAATATCCTGTTGAATATGCCAGTCCAGATAGTTAAGCACTTTAGCTTTTGCATTTTCGGACACAGTATCAGAAACAGGATTTCCGTCTTTATTTTCAATAACTTCATCCATTATTTCTTTAACGGCATCTTCATGAGATATTTTGCCAGAAAAAATGTCTGCCAGGATGTCCTTTGCATATTCTTCATTGTCTATTGAGAGTGATGGTTCTGCTTTAAGCGTCTCCGCTTTGAACATTCCGGATTCTTTTAACTTCTCAATATCTTTATCAGAAAGTTCTTTAGCCTCTTCGCCATATTTTTCTTTTGTTTGACGCAGGCCACGGCGTATTGCTATTTCCAAATTACCTACACCGCGCAAGCCTTCAACTATCCTTGCAACAAGAAAATCAGATACATGATCCGCTATTTTTGGAGATATACCTAATATTGTAGCGTATGATGCACCTTCATGTTCTTTTTTGTTTTTCGCATATTTTGTTTCTACCCAGTCAGCTGCTTTATGGAAGGCACTTTCATTTGTTTGATTATTAATGAGTTTGTCAATCTTAGCTTCCTTCGCCAGAACTTTGTCTTTAATATCATTGACTTTATCGGTAGCCTCCTGAATAGCTGCAGGGTCTTTAGATTTTAGCGCTTTCTGCCTTTTTGTTTCTGCAGCCTTCCCTTGATCTATAAGTTTTTGATGGACCGTTCTTTCTGCTTGTATTCTTTCTTCGATGGAGAGCGGCTTTGGTTGCGTTTCATTCTTAACAGAGACAATCTCATTACCAAAATGAGGTGTTTTGCCAGGGATAACTTCTACCGGATGCAATCCTACTTTTGGTTCGGTACTGTATTCTACTGCGGTTCTGCCTATGTATTTACCATGGCGTTCTTCGTTGTCGCTTGTTATACCGACGGCTATTTTACCATCACCTATATCTGCGATTACGCGGCTTTCTCCTTCAGGAAGACCGGATACGCCTACTTCACTTAATTTATCTGCATCTTCCTTGGTGACGTAGTAGGTTTTGTCGGAAGGTTGTTGTAGTCCTTCGGTTCCTTCATGGCCAGGTTCGTTATGGACTGATTTATTACGGGTGGTACTACCGTCTTTGTTTACTTGATATTCAGATCCTTTAGAAGTAGTAAAAGTTGTTCCGGATTTTTCTTTGGTAGCAGGGGTTTGTTTATCTGATTGGGCGCCTGTTGCGACGCTCCGTTCAACCTCCGGGGAAGGAATTAACTTTTCTTCGGTGGAGACTGGTTCATTATTTTCCCGCTGATCGCTGCCTGCAGGAGCGCTTTCGCTTGCTGATCCTTCGGGAGTTTCTGAATTGCTTCGGGTAGTTTTTTTGACTGCTGCTTCATCCTGTAATTTTTTAAAGTCTGCTTTTTGTTTTTCATTTAATTCAACAAATCCACCGCTTTCTTTTTCAGCTAAAAGCGAATCGAAAAGTTCTTTTCCGGCAGGAGATAGATTTTCATACATCTCTTTAAATTCCCCGGATGAAATATCTAGTGCGGTATGATGATCTACCTTTCCTTCATCATTAATATGACTGCTAAGGTAGGAAATTATATGATCACTGTCTTTATCGGTGAGCTCTGCGTCGCGGATTGCGTCTGTGGCTTTCTGGTGCGACTCAAAATCACCATGGTCCAGGAAGTTGTTTATTTCATCTTCTGTGGCGGTTGAAAGTTTCTCTCCCTCGGTATGGGCGCTATACTTTTCTTCTTCCCATTTTTGATGGCCTTTTCCCTGGATGCGTTCCAGTTCCTCCAGCGCTGCGTGATCATCGTGGCCGTATTGCTGCCAGACATCCATAAATTCCCGACGTGCCTCTTGGGTAGCGTCAGGATGTGAGTCTACAAATCCTATTTTATGTGGGTTTGTTTCGTCTTTAACGTATCGCTCTACGAAATTATCAACCGAGGTTCCTTTGGCTGATATGCGGCGAAGGTAGGGCTTCATATCATTGCCGGATATACCAAGGTCCTGCGTTAGGTCTTTTGGGTTTACTCTTTCTCCTCCGACAATTAAATGCAGGACAGCCTCACGGAAACTTGAAGGCTCACCGGATAATGCGGCTTTCTTTCTTGTTTGAAATTCAGTCGGCGGCTTTACTTTCTTTTTCTTTGGGCTTCGCTCAGCGCTATTGCTATTTTTTGTTTCGGTGGCCTGGGCTTCGCTCCCGGCTTGCTCAGTTCGTGCATGTTCTGGGACACTGCCTTGTTGAGCGCTTTCTTGCTGCTGTTTTTCGGTTTGTGGACTGGCATTTTGTTCTGGTTTTTGTTCAGATAAAATGGGTTCTTCTTCAATAATTAACTTTCTTCTTTTTCTATCAGAAACAGGTTTAGCAGGTGTTTCTACACCTGCTTCATTTTCTTTACCGGATTGTTCGCTTAGTTGCCTACTCTGCCCGCTTTGTTCTTGCCCTTTACCGTCATCTTTCCCTTCACTGAGGGTGTTGACTTCTTGCCCGATGTTGGGAGTTTGCTGAAGGCTGGTTTGCTCGATGCCATTGCTTTTTTCATCTTGTTCTGTTTGGGTTTTTATTTCAGATTCTAAAGGTATAGAAGTATTTTCGGTATTTACTAATTTTTCTTCATTTATTTTTGGAGTTTCACCTTCAGGAACTTTAGCAGCTTCCGTGGCGATGGCACCGGTCGGCTCCAGTTCTTCTGTGGACTTTTCCAGTTTTAGCGGTTCCTGGTGGAATAACTTGCTGGAAGTGCCGCCCGGTTCTGTTTTTGGTTGAAATGGTTTATTTATAGACTGAACCTCCCCTGCTTTGTTTAAAATATCAGTACGTGTTTTTTCTTCTGATTTTAATAAAGTATTTACTTGGTTCTCTTGTGCTTTATCGCTGGAGTTTTCTAATGTAGCCAGTCTCTTATTTAAATCTTCTGTCTTTAAAAGACTCCAGCTATAATCTTGTTTTTGCTGCATAGTAAGGTCTCTACCATCTATGGATTTTACATAAGGAAGTTGCACCTTAATTATTCTCGACAAACTATTTATTCCATCTAATGCAGTATGAAATTCATCTTGGGTAAGTTTTCCCTGTTTATATAAATCAGTCACCTCTGATCTATATTGCTGCGAATTCAATCCTACATCAAATGCCATTTTTTTATTAATCTCACTTTGATTATTAACGGCATGTTTGGCGGCAAATAAAGAAGGAAGAAACATCCCTACCCCACCCCGCATGAACGCCTCTCCGGTATTATCCATTATGCCGTGTCTATGATCAGGATCATATAGCATGTCGGTAATATTTTCCGCTGCTTTAGTGGACGCCATAATGGTAGCTTGTTTTACTGTATGTTCTCCGGTCCCGATAGCACCTTGTATCACTTTTGCTATTTTTGACTGAAACTCCGGTTTTGTAAGGTTTTCAATCCCTTCTGTTTTTAAGGTTTTAATAAAATCTTTACCTGCTTTGCTCATACCAAGAGCATCTTTACCTAATGCAGTTGCGGGATCAATGCTCATTATTGCGGTTCCCAGTATAGTATTTACGATTGCATAAGTTTGTCTATTAACTTCATCTTTTGGACTATCTCCAATTACCGTTTTTGAATTTTCATAGGCGCTATTATAATTATTTATAGCCAGAGGAAGAAGATTGGATGCGGTTTCATATCGCTTCCCTGCAGTCGCTACTTTACCTAAAACTTCTGCACCTTTCAGCGCTTCGCCCACTAGCCCACCTTGCGCCATAAAACTTGCTACAGTTCCTACGCCACCAGCCATCTCTCCTAAGAATCCCTTCCAGTTATCCATCTGATGTTGCTCTACTGGCATCTCTCCGGTAAATACCTTGCTAAAGCGACCTGTTGGACTAATGCCAGGCAAAGCATTTAATGCTGCTTGGGCTGCTTGACCATATACGGAAGATGCCGTGGGCACGTATTCGGGTTTCACCATAGCTATTTGCTGTGGTGTTAATCCAGCTTTTTTACCATATTCTTTTATTTCATCTGGAGTTAATTCGGGTCTGGTAAATATGGTACCGTATAGGGGATTTTTTTCATTATTGAATGCGTAACTACCTATCTTATTTCCGTATAGTTTTCCGAAATATTCAGGATTATCTTTTTCTAAAGTGCTATAAATATCGTCAGATTTCGGTGCTACTTCTTTAGCGATATCCTCTTGGCCGTTTTCCTTGGCAAGCTGAGCCGCATTTTGTCGCATCTTCAACCCTGCATATTGATAATCAACTCTTCTATTTTTATCAATAGCAATACCATTGATGTATTTATTCAAATCATCCTGCGCGACTTTATCTCCAAGCATAGCTTGTTGCTGTAATCCCATCCTCACTGCATCGTATTGTTCTGATGGTTTTATTGCTCTTTTTAGGCCAGCATACTTTAATTTTATTGCTGCTTTTTGCTGTGGTTCTGCTTTTGATAATTCATCTTCTTCTTGTTGATTAAGAGCGTTAACTCTTGCAGGGGAATCTTCTCCCTTATTTTTATTTTGCGTAAATTCCTGGTAAGCTATTTGAGCGCCAGTAAGTGTTTCGCCTGCCTTATGTACCTGCGCGATTTGATTATCATACTTTTTATTGATTTCATTTTCGGCATTTTGATAACCTGGATCTAATGATGCATCAGAAGACGGTAAATCTGTTGGTCTGCTTGCAGCTAATTTATTAAGTTCAGTTTGACGTTGATGTTCTAATTGAGTAGTGGCGTATTGAGTATAATCTCCGGTTCTTTTAGGATCACCATGCGGATCTGTTGTATCATGAACCACACTTCCCTTCTCATTAAAAGGAGTTGTGCTTAAATTTTCCAAATAGGAAGGATGCGAATTGTCTATTATGTGCGACGCAAGAATATTTGCTGCGTCTTCAGGACGCTCTAATGCCGGTTTTTGACCAAGTAAGAGCGGTAAATTAGTGGTAGGATCTACTGGTGTAAGAGTATTTGCTATTTCTGGCGATAGCGATTCTGTATTGGAACCGCCAGTAGATATAGGAAAAGTATCTTTGGAAGATGAGGCTACCTGTGGGGCTTCGGCGGATTGAAGTTGACTATTGCCTATTACTGGTAATCCAGTAAGTGGATCTGTCGGTGTCAGAGTTGCTGCAACATCTGGTGGAAGAGGAGTATTATTATGCGGTGGATTTTGCCAGTCAGCAGCACTGTGTGGATTAAATCCACCTGCTACTGCTCCATTGGCTTGTGGAGGTTCGCTATTCTGCGAGACACCATTTTGACCAAGCTGCGAATTGTTTGCCACACCATCTGCGGATACGTCCGGGCTTTTTTTTTGAAGGTCAGTGTCAATTACAGGTAAATCGTCGTCACTCCAAGAAGATGAGTTAGATTGACTTGCATCTTTTGATGGTTTGCCAATATATTTATCAATAGAAACATTATTATCACTTGTATCGTCAATATGATTTTTCAGCCATTTCTTAGCACCTCCCTCTCCTTTAAAGTGAACGAGCATTTTTAATTGCTGTTCATCATATCCATCTTTATTAAATCTTCTCAATTTTTCAATAGAAGGTTCTAAATTATTTCTGGAATGCCATTCAAAAAATTTCTCTTGCTTTTCTGGACTTTTCAAGAATTCATCTTCTGTTTTTACACCAGTAACTTTTTGAATGGCCTTCCAATGATAAGACGGAACAAATTGATATTTACCTAAAGCGCCTGTATTTGGGTTTACTACATTATAATCTCCGCCATTGCTTTCTACATCGGCTATTTTACCTGTAAGTTCATTATCAATTACTGGTAAATCATCATCACTCCAGGAGCTACTAATTTTATTTTTGTCAGGCATACATTATTCAATTGGTATTCCTATTAAATTTCCCTTCTTATCTTTGCCTATTATTTCATGCTTTTTCCCATTAAAAACAGCTATTTTTTTTCCGTTTTCCACTATTCTATCTGTCGCGGCAATCGTATTAGGGATAGTTACCTGTACTGCCGGCTGCTTTACGTTAGTTTTTTCCTTTGAAGTTTCCGTTGCCTGCTTTTCATTAGCATGTACTTCATCTACCCATGCAGTTTTATTTTCGTACACTTTAGGGTCGTAATCAGCTTCATGTTTCAATCCGTTGATGATGGCCTGTTTTTCAGGTACGGTTGCTACTACTTGGTTATCCTTAAAATATACTAATTTCTTTTCGTGTGTCTTTATATTTTCTACTGGAACTACCTTATCTGGAACTACCGACGCTATTGTAGATTTCTGCGTCACTGAATTTCCAGAGGCATCTTTCTGCGTGGTACTCACATCAGGATGAGGTAATCCGATGAATTTATCCGCAGTTTTATCAGATATTGCAGGATAAATTTTATATTCCTCCGGATCAATCCCGCTACGCTTCCAAAAATCTGGATATTGTACACTTATTGGTTTAGGCGCAGTTCCATTAGTAAAAACGTCTTTAACTTCTGTTGCGATAGATGCTACAGCCTTTTTATCTTGCTCCTGCTTTAATTCCTCTGTCGTAGGCTTGAGGGATTTACCAGTACGTAGTTCTGTTTCTTTCAGTGCCGCCTCTGCTTCTTCTTTCCGGGCCTTGGCTTTTTGTTCTGTTGTTTTTGCTACCTCCAGTTCGTCCGGCTTAGTAAGAGCGCCTGACTTTTGCAATTCCAATGCAGTTGCTACTACTCTGGGATCTTGATTAAGCACCACCTTACCATCTGGTGTTACGGTTCCCAGATTTAGCTTTGGAAAGCCCCTTTGATCAGTGAGGTTATTTACATTCTGTTGCCATGCCTGAAAAGCCTCAGGATTTGTCGCTTCCGGCAGTTGTGATTTTAAAAGTGCTTGCTGACGGATATACGCCTGGTTAAGCATATCCTTGTCGGTAGAATATAATATAGATTGAAATCTTCTGTTTGGCACACCTTCTCCGTCATCAAAACTTTCAAATCCTTTTCCTTCTTTGTAGTCTTTTTCTACGTCAATAAATGGTTTTACTACCGGGCCAGGAAGGTGCGCATCAGGCATTTTCAAGGCGGATAAAGGAGTGTTTTTTATACCATCTATTACTTGCTGAATTCTTTGTTGTTCATTGGGGTCTGCTGTTTGAGATAACTCCTGCTGTAATTTAGCCGTTTGTATCTTACGCATAGAGGCTATCGTTTTTAATCTGTCCTGTTTATCCATATCAGATTGAAATTCAGGACTATTAAACGCTTGCGTTGGATTATTCATCCATTTTTTGCGAAAATCATTTACGGATTTATTTAAATAATCGTCATCTTGCTCCAACGGTGTCATGCTTACATCATTACCATTCTCATCTTTTTGGTTGAAGGCACTCATTTTGTTTTGATGCAATATTTTAAACAATTCGTTCCTGTCGTCTATCCTTTGCTTGTACTGCATTACTTTGTCTGCATGGTCGAAGTCCATGAGTTTAGACATAGTATCATGCTGGAACTGGGCCTGCTGGCGTTGTTTTGCTTGTATCGCTGCGTTGTTTTCCGTATCTAAACGGGTGAATGTTTCCTGTAGAGGTTGAAAAGGGGCTTTGTTTGATGGATCGTAATTTATAGCACCTCCTCCTAATGCCGGGTCTCCAGGCATACCTATAAGTTGTTCAGGAGTAAGAAAGGGGGCTGCTATGTCTGCCATTTTTGTTGTTTAATTTTTGTTAGTAGGGGCTTGGAATGCTATGAAGGGTCCGTTGCGACGCTCCGTGCAGGGTTCGGGGAACTATTTGGCGGTAAGAGGTTTTTTATTGACGACATATCTTCCTTACCGAAGGAATATATTCCTGTTGATGTTCCATGCAACCTCTTTAGTTCCATTCTTAGCTTTCTTATAAAAAATTTATTTTCCATAAAATATACAAAGTTTAATCCTTGACTGAAAGATCAACGGAGCGTCGCAAATCAGGCTGATAGCTATTCTCCGCTGGTAACAAAAATATTTTTCTACTGCCAGTACATATTCGAAAACGGATTTGTTTGCGTATTTGCTGGTAAGTTTACTGGTTGATTTCCTGATGCGTATTGTGGTGTTTCCCCTCCCATTGCTCCAGTCATAAAAGGAGATGAGTAACCACCCATACCTAAATTGCTTCCGCCATAATCCTGTCCACTGTTTCCATTTCCTTGCCCATTCCCGCCTCCCGAAGGCATCTGTGACTCTCCTGCACCTCCAGCGCCCTGATCGCCTCCTCCTTGCCCTCCGCTGGAGTTGCTACTGAACAATTTACTACCCAGTGACATTAACCCGCTTCCTGCCATGTTCAAACCGGAGTTGAACATATTATTTGCTCCTTGAAGTTGCCCGTATATGGAAGTCATTTTATCTTTCCACGGCTGCTCTTCATTGATAGTCCACTGCTTATCCTTATTGGCGCTCATTCTGGCCCATACGTTCTGCAGGTTAGACAGGTGTTGTAGCCGTGCCTGATCTTCGTAGATGGCATTCTGATTGAGTGAATTTTGAGTATTACCAGCAATGGAAGATATAGTATTAGGATCGGCGCCACCTTTTAACGCTGCATTGTAGGCCGCTGCGGAATTACTTTCCGTTTGGTTTTGAAGCTGAGTACGGGCCGCATCGCTCATACCTTGCCCTGCCTGACTTTCTGCAAGGTTCTGGATGTTGTATTCCTCTGGATTTATACCGTACTTAGGACGGTTTGCGCTTTCGGCATCATACTGCTGCTGGTATTTTTTTTTATTAATACCTCCCCAGATGGCTTCGCCTGCGCCAAGTAATAATCCTAACCCACTGCTTGCTATCCCACCGGCCGGCATATAATCAAAGTTTTAGTTTCGTCTGTTAATAATTTATTCGTCCTATCCACTACAAAGCCATTTCGTTCAAAAAAGTTTATCGCCCTTGAATTTTTACTCCAAAGTACGATATAATAAGGAGTTTTAAAAATATCTGTCAACTTTTTTAACCATTCAGTCTTCACCTCTTCACTTCTGTATTTTTTATTGATACCAAAGGAATATAACTCATTCGGTAAGTTTTCATTTTCAATGATGATTGTATAGCCAACCTCCGCTTCTCCTACTATTACAGCAAAGAACTTAATATCCTCCTTGTAGTGATTGACGTTTTCTTCTATAAATCCCATTGTATGCTGTACACAGTGTTCCAGCGTACCGGGAGATACATGGTATTGCTCCAGAAGTTTATCGTCTCCTTCAAAGGCCAGTGAAACAAAATGTTCCATGTCGGCCTTATCAATAGGAACGAGAGAGACTTGGATTTTGTTGTTCATATCCTTCGTGTTCGCAGCAAAATACCATTGTCCACACGAAACTCCCATTGGACCACACCATAGAAAAATTACGGTGTAGCACCTCGTGCGTTTGTTCGTATGCGTTTATCTTGGCATTAAATTCATCCCGGCCTTTCTCGTAACTGGGGAACTTAACGTCAATTATCTCGTAGTATTTTTGCTTCGGACTTTCGTTTTTTTCGTTTTCTGCCATATATTTTGGTTTACCACGGTCTTGGGGCGGTTTGCATCTTTGTGATATCCTCCATTCTAACCGGATTTAAGAATTTGAATACTTCCTGTTTTGCTGCACGGAATGCGTACTTGGCATTTAATTTATCTCCCTCACCAATCCTGGGATTGAGATACTTCTGCCGGTACACCATTCCTATCTGTACGGCCTCTACTGCATATTCCGGTACCAATATCTCACACTCCGGCACTTCACCGTTGGTTTGATAGCTGAGGATGATTTGGCGGATAGACAAGCGCCACTCATGCTCCTCTTCCACGGTATGTCCGAAGTGAGTGCGTTCGTGTCCACCGAAAATATGGATGATCTGGCGATCCGCTGCATTGTAGTTCCATTCTCCCCAGTAATTATATGCGGATGGAATGAGCTCCCGGTAAACATTCCTGTTTTCCCAGAAGAATCCCTGGTTCTGCCATTCGCTAAAGAAATTACCGCAGCCACAACGTGTTCTGAGCAGGTCCATATTTGGCCGTGTAGCCTTTATACAACCTTTGTCGGTAGTTTCTACGTTGCAGATGGTTTCGGTCGTGGTATTGTAAATTACTGTCCCTGTACTGGTATCCCAGGAAGGTGTAGTTGTTTGTGTCTGGACTATTCCGTCGCCGGCATACTTGGTATAGATAGTTTGCGTATAGTCGGTACCTTGTATGTTCACAGTTACAGTCGTAGCGGAGATACTATCAATAGCACCACAAAGGGTATCTTTTCCTCCGCATATATCGCAGGTGCATTTTGATTTCAGGCAACGTATCTCTGCGGTGTTCAGGGCGGTATTAAATCCTAATGGATGGAGTATGCCACGGCAGTCTATAACTGATAGATTGATCACACGTTCGCAGTCGTTTGGCAGTGTGATGGTGTCGTTATGGCAGTCTATTGGAAGTACAGTTTTTTTGATGTCGTATATGGTGCCACGATAAACGTCTTTCCAGCTCCATTTCGCATGACGTAACTGCTGCATGTACAACGCCTCACGCATATTTCCTTGCGCAAGACAGAAGTCATCTACCATGTCTGATAGAGGCATTACTGTGTATCCATATTGACGAAATGTTTGTGACACTGGTTCTTTTTGTTTTTACTTTTTTTACTTGGGCCCATTACTTTTATTGTCTTAGGAGATATCTGTCCGTTTTGGGAGATATTTATCTCTTTAAGTAAGCGTAGCCAAGTTGCATATATATCTATAACCGCCATTGTTTTTTTTGTTAGCCATCATTCTTATCGCTTGGCATCGCCTGTTGCGACGCTCCGTGCGGGGTTCGGGGAACTATTTAACTTTTCTCCTGTTAAAAACATGTGATTCATTTCGGTTGCGGCCTCCTCAAATTTTACGATCATTTCTACCGGTATAAAAAGCACACTATTCTCTTCACATTTATCTTGCTGGTTCATAATTTTATATTTTATACTCAAAGTTTAATCCTTAAATGCAGTTGAACGGTGCCATCGCAAATCAAGCAAAATAGCATCCCGAACCTCTGCTATCAAAGTTTCCCACAAATACCCACTTCTCTACACTACTTCCCAGTTTGTTGCTTCTTTATCTTTTTTCGAAGGTACATATACTGCTACTTTACAATCACATATCCTTTCTTTACAGTCTTCAACCAGTAAATTTTCTGCAGCATAGTTTGTTTGTTCAAAATCTTCGTCTCTGAACAATCTTACTATCCTACATCCATCCCAGTCTGCACAACGTACCGCATTACCATCTAAGGCTGCTTTCTTAGCCAGCGTATAGGTCATATTTTTTGTTGGCGTGTATGTAAGTACCATGGTCTCTTATTTTCCTAAATTTGGATTTACCTGCTGCTCCATTACAGCATTTGGGTTTTGATCATCTACTTTCTGCACTACTGTACCTTGTCTTGCTTTTGCAAAGATAGTCCAAACTGCTTCAACTATTTCCGGTACTATATTATCTGACATCAGGCAGTCATTATCCATCTGTGCTATTTCCGGTATATACTGATAGGTAATTTCATAATTTTCCTTTGCTCCCCAGAATACCACCTCGCTTCCCGGTTCTTTCTGACCGTTAAGATAAAAAAGAATTTTTGAAATAGAGGGCATTACCTGGCGAAATCTACGCTCGTTGAGTGATATTTTACGAAAAGTACAGCAAGATTGCCCTTGCTTGCCTGAACTATGTATTCCCTGTAACGCTGTGGCCGCACCATCAAAATCGAATGAATATACCGGATGCTTGGTAATGATGTAGTGCTTATGCGTGGTTCCATCATACTGTATTTCTTGCGTTTCTTCCAGCAGCCATGTCCCAGGTATCTCAATGTTAGGAAAGCCGTCCATTTGCTTGTTAAGGCGACGTTCCTGCTGATAAAAAGTATTGAGCATAGAACTGTAGGTAGTGGCCACATGGAATTTGAAGTCGTCAATATCCAGGAACCTGTCCCCGGGCGTATAGTTTTGCTCGTACAGATCCTGAACTCTTTGTGCTACTTCAATTAGTTTTGCCATTACTTGTTTGCTAAAATTTCTTTTTTATCATTATCGCCCATCTGGTACATCTTGTCGTCACCTATATATGCTGCATATTTCTTTTGTAGTTCAGCCAGGAAGATAGGCGTTACCTGCTCGCTCCACTCTAGCTGCGTACTGCCTGTTGCGTCATAAATAGCAATATCATTTACTATCGTGTATGAAAATACGGATTTTACCGGAGTTTTGAGATAATATAACAGGATGGAGTTCACTCCTTTTGGCGCTACCTTGAAACCACCTTGAAATTGAGTCATCTTCGGTTTCTTGATGGTCGCACCTTTTGTCTTGTGCTCCAGACAGGATGGCCAGCGCTGCAGGTCAATCAGTACGAGTTGTCTTTCCTCTATGTTGGCGCCGGCGAAGTTTATTGCCAGTTGCGCCATATCCGGGTCATTCCACCTTTTACTATTTCCTTTTGCGTCAATGATCGGGTAGGCTTGGTTGCAGAAACAGGTATCTTCTTCTGCCTGGACCAATATTGATCCGTTGAGAAAGAATTCATAATTTGCCGGATATACGGCTATACCGAAATTCCCTCCTGGTTGAGGTGTTACTATAATATTAGCGTACAGGGTGAAGGGGCTGAGAAAATCACTTAGGATTTGGTTTATTGCATACTCTTCTGCTAATTTTTTGAAGTACCAGTCTGATACTTCATTATACCAATTATTAAAGACAGTAGGAGGTATCTGTCCGTTTTGAGAGACATTTACTAAAGTCATTAATCTTTGCCAGGTAGTGAAGTTATTTATTACTGTCATTTTTTACTTTTTGTTAGCCATCATTCTTATCGCTTGGCATCGTCCCTTGCGACGCCCCGTTTTAAGGTTCCGAACTACTATCATCTTCTCTTTTTTTATTTATCCTCCATATAAATCCAGCAGGAACATCAAACTCAAATCGTTGTACTAAAATAGGCGTATAATTACCAAATGGATTATAGTCCGGTGGATGGTAAACAACTTTTCTTAATGGTCGCAGTGATTGATCTTCTCTTTCCATAAAATATACAAAGTTTAATCCTTAAATGCAGATCAACGGAGCGTCGCAAATCAAGCTGATAGCTATTCTCCGCTGGTAACAAAAATATTTAAATCAATGACGTCGGACTATACACTCCAACCCCACTTATCGGCACCACATTATAAATATCCAGAGTAGGCATATCTATTAACCCTAAGAACTGTCCATTAATTTTATACAGCAATATTGAACTACCCGGAGCTCCATATCCAAAGTTATCAATAGTAAGAACACCCAGACAGTTACCGAGTGGTTTAAAGTTATATCCTCCTGTAATTGTTCCACTTACTATGGACTGCATATCCGCAATTACCGGTGTTCCTCCCAGTGTTGGTGTACTGAGCATGATCGCACAATACCTGCCTGTAATAGCCTGCGTCACCCAGTAAAGCACTGTTGCAAAGTAAACAGTATTCAATCTGTACTGGAATGCCGCACTACCTCCAAGGAGTAATGAGTATGGCACCTTAACCCCCGTAGATACCGTATATTTAACGACGGTAGCAAACTGACCGCTAAAGTATATGGTATCTACTCCGTCAAATGACGCAGCCCATACATCTTCTGTACCATTAGCTATTATTGTAGTAGTGCTGATATTATGGGATACCATATCAAATATCGGTATCAGCCCTATCCCTACTGTGCTGGGCCTTCCTCCTATCTGCGTTTCCATATCGCCTTCCTGCGTGAAATAGAGCGATCCATTTATCAGGCACCGTGGGCATTTACCTATCAGTTGATCAAACTGGTTGGAATACGTAATCCCGGTACCTGAGCCGTACATATCCAGTATCCATAGGCATCCTGTCGTACTTTCTACTACAACTATAGCATTCAGACTCATGCTGGCATAAGTATCAGTAGGGAAGTAGAGTGAGTAGAGCGATGGAATTAATGTAGGGCTGCTTTCCAATGTTTTAGTATAAGGAATACCGGTAAAACAGTCTGCCACTACCGCATTCAATGATATGGTCCTGATAACAGTTGGAAATAACGGAGTGGATACATCATAAAATGTAATCAACCCGGTATCTGTTTCTGTATCTGCCATTACGCTACCCTGCTTAATTGTATGCCACTTCCTTTTATTGGCCGTGGCACCCGGAATTTTACCTATTTCAGCCATGGTATGAAGCCCTATTCCGTACTGACCGTTTGCGGTAGACGGGGGGCTGGTCATGTTCGCATGATTAGCCCCGTAGAGCAGGTAATTAGCACTTCCTTTATCCAAGATAACCACCGGAGGACCAGTATAGATGGCGCAGTTGGTATTTGTAACCACAATATTGTTTATAGTATATCCAGCGCTGAAAGTAATGACTGCTGGTTTTGTGGGAGTCGCATTAAGTGCAGCTATCAGTGCTGTAATATCTGCTACTATTCCCAAAGCTACATTACCCCCTCCTATGCCAAAATTCACAACGGCATTTAGCGGAAAATCGGCTGCTGTAACTACAGTAACCACAGGCAGGCAGTAATCGCTTAGATTCAGTACGTAAAATTGCTTGCCGTTCACGCATACATCTGAGGTGGATAATGTGTCTACAGGAATAGTTCCCGGGATTGAGGCAGGATTGATAAGATTGCACTGAACCGTACAGTTATCCTGGACAGACCATGTGCCAAATACGTTCCAGCTTGAGTCACCGTTAAGAATGCTCACCACATCATTAATCGTATATGCTATACCTATCACGTTCACTCCGGCTGCATCATATATGCGCAACGATGGATTAAATGGAGTAGTGGCGGGACATCCGGTAGGCGGGGTAGAGCCTCCGACAATCACCATAGTATCTGTTACGATAACAGGCGGTACGACCGGAGTGCTGGATGGGATAATTTTAACAACAGGAATAGTCGTACCCGCATTTGCCGGATAAAATCCTACAACGCAATTACCTTCATTAAATGCTGTACCATATACCATCCATGCGGCATTGGAGTTAATGATACTTACCATGTCGTCCGCTGAAGTTGCTGTACCGATAACAGTCACTCCAGTCGGATCATACACATCGGCTGGGAAGTAACTTAATGGACAGATGGCAGGTGGCAATGACGTATTTTTATTCAGGACAACAACCTGAACAGGACAACAACCTGAAATTCCGGATGAAGAGCTTCCGCCATTGGTAAAACTTACCCCTGTGTTTTCATCGCAGCCACAATCGCAATTTTCATCCAGATTGGCTAATTTCTGTATTTCAAGTATTAGTTTCGTAACATCAATTCCACAAAGTGGCTGTAAAATACCGGTAATAATTTCGCTGAAAAGCAGATTTACACGGGTTATTTTATTCATCAGCGAAGCGTCCTCTAATGTACCACATGTTTTTTTAGAGAGTTCATAAAACTTGTGTATCTGGCAATTTAGTTTGCATAGATTTATATTGCACAGCACCGAAAAAATAATTCCTATCTGCCCATTTTTATCATATGCTTTATACTGAACCTTTACGCTCACATTATCGCCTAACACATAGGTACAATAATCATACAGGAATAACGTAAAACCATTAGCACTATAAGACGAAAAGAAGGTAATATACGGGAATAATCCAGTGCCGCTATCCCCGTTAGTTGGCTGATTGCCATTTATATCTGGTGGATACTCCAACACCCATCTATTTGTAATAACTGAAGGGATGATTACATTGTTATAAGTAAAATTGGTAGTATCAGAACATATTATTTTTGCTGGATTAGTAGTGCAGTCTATTTTTACGGAGGCATTGGCCTTTCCAAAATTTCCGCACGTATTACTATCATTCCCATTTGGCCGCGTAAGTAATACTGATTTTGATAAAGCGTAGTATGGGTTAGGATTAAGTGTAGGATCATCAGCAACATATACCGTTACTACATAAGGGCTATTGGTAGAAAACTCTACCTGGCCACATGGAGGTGTACCGAATGGAGTTGGTATTTGCTCGGGCACCACAATAGTTGACCAAACTACACCATTAACATCCGGAGGTAATGGCAGCGCAGGTGAAAATGGATTAGGTACAATGGTTAATATCCCGCGATGAACTGCTATTCCGCTTGGCGTAACTATAGAATACCACCATTTCAGGTTTGCGGGTATAAGGACGGTACTTAAATTAGTTATAGTAATCGTCGGTGTGGCGCCTGAAATATCAAACAATACCCCGAAATCAAGGTTTGTTATGGCAGAACTATTTATAGGAAGACCCATCGTATATATGTTTTACATTTTATTTAAAGAGGAAGGGCAAGAGCATTTGCCCCTGCCCTTCCTGGGTATTATTGAATAATACATCACCTAACAAGCTCCGGCCGTCGCTGTTGCTATAAGGGTTGTATCATTGTATATTTTCAGGACTGCACTTACCGTTACAATATTTATCTTATGAGAACCGGATATCGTAAGAACTGCTCCTGATTCAAAATGCGGTTTCACTGCATTTATCAGCGTTTGCATATTCAAATCTGTCAGCATAAATGCTCCGAAAGAAATGGTGCTTGCAGTTCCTAACTTCATACCATTCACCGCAGCCGGGGTAGAGAATGAAGTTAAATCCAGGCACCATGAGGTTGGTGTAAGTTGAGGTTCTACACCTGCATGGTCTACAAATATCACATCTGTATCAGCGCTGCTCAGTGTAACGATATCGCCAGTATGCGACCATGTTCCGTAATTACTCCAGTTTGTATTTGCCCATGATACGAATAGGGCTGGGGTATTTACAGTGGATGGCGGGCTTTCTGTTTCAGGACTGTAGGCCGGCACCGCAGCAATACCATTGAACCAGGGCCAAGGGATACTATATCCAAGACCAAGTGGATTATTAGGAAAAGAGAATATAAATGTACGCTGCGTAACTCCACTCACTATTGCCGTACTTACCGGGGCATTCTGAATAATCGGGAATGGTATAGTTACGGTTGGCATTACCGCAAGTGCTCCGCCGAGGCCGTCAGCCAAGGTTCCGAATTCATTGGTAGTGCCTACATAGTCAGAATCTACTATTGCCAGTTCCCATGTTTCACGATCCCATTTTACGCGAAGCACCTTCAGGGAATCAGGTGTTGGTTTGGTTGCATCAAATGCCTGCTGGTACTGATACTTTATGAGAATACCATCGAGTGTGATAGGTATTCTCCAGAAGGCATCAATTATAAATGCACCTATCTGCGCGGTAGGTATATTTACGGTCGTGCCGGTTACAACGCCGGTCTGAAAATTCAGGGTGGTTAAATCTACCCCATTATGGGTGACAACCTGGTTACTTTGAACGTAATTTACCGCCATTGCTGTTCTTTTTTATTATTTTTAAAATAAAGTTAGTTTTTTCTTGTTGCCATCCCAGTGAGCATAAGCATTTCTTTATATGCTACAATCCCCGAATCGTTGACAAAATGAATGCTCAGTTCTTCAGTTTGATCTTCGCTGTTTTTGGAAATAAACGTCATGATCACTTTTCTATCAATCTTCTTATCTTTATTCTCAGAAAGTAAACTCACATTATTTACTTTCTGGTCGAATTCCAACACTTTACAGGCTACAGCCTTGGCAATTTCCAGGTGATATTGATTAAGCGTTTCGGTGATCACTTCCATGAACTGTACGGGTGAAGAATCGGAGTATTGCTTGATCAGCAAATGTTTCCGGCTGTATTCTTCCGGCTGACATCCAGGAGTTATATCCAGTATGCGCAATGTAGCGTCAATCTTGGCTTTATCTCCGGCAGTATATATAAATCCTTTACCGTCTTTTGATCGCAGGGAATTAACATAGTCTATGGCTGATAATTCAGAATCCATGGTTTCCAGTGCGAATTCTGCTTTTTTATCCATTTGAACGCAACGGAATTTAAAAAGGCCCGTGTGCTGCTTGGTATCATGCTCTGCGTTTGGCCGGCTAATATTACAGTGGTGATTATTGATGTACGTGAGAAGCGTGGGATCGTCACCATATTTATCAAGAGACAAAAGACCGAATTCAAAACCTATTTTTAAATCCTTCGCTTTTTTCAATTCTTCCACAATATCATACCCTAATGATTTAAGCCCCTTTTGTTCTTCCCAGCCTGATTGTTTCTTTTCCGCCTTAGAGTGAAGCATACCGTTGCTATCTACCCACATATCTTCAATATGGATAACAGGGGCATTTGGAATATATTGAATTTTTGCGTACCCCTTCCCTTTACCAAGACACAACTCAGATGTCATGGTAATTAGGTTCAACTTCGACGAACGCAGGCAAATAGGATTTGGAGTACCTATTGTGTCTTTCAATTGAAAACCAGAATTCCTTTGATCAATAAACTCAAAGGTTTTCGATTTCTTTTCTTCCAATGCTCGCTCTAAGGTCATGCTCATAATAAAAATATTTTCTGTTTGTTTTAAATAACGAGGAGGCTGGTTAGAATGAAGGCATAATACCGAACACGTTTTCTATACCATTCACTGACATCATCAGCGTATTTGTTACTGAACCGGAATATTCATCAGCATTCTTCAGTTTGAATTCATCGCGGATCACTTCATCCCATCCGTGCTGTAACCCCTGCTGTGACATCGGCCTCCAGAATTCTACCGGGGGCGTAGCCATACCATTGCTGTCTACTTGGCCATAGCCGGGCATTGCAATGCCCATGTTTGTAAAATATTTATTACCGATCCAGCGGGAATCGCTCCATGCGCCAACTTCTTTTATGAATAGGCTATCTCCACCCCATGCATAATTGTTGATACCTAAGCGTTTAAGTCCGGTGGAATCAAGGGCGCCCAGTACGCCGCGCTGGAATGTTTCAAAAGAATAGGCCCCACTGTTGTTTTTGAACATATCCTGCGCACGGCTTTCCATGCTCCGCTTGAATTTCTTAGAGCACATGAGCAGGTATTCGCGGGATAGTTTTTGCGCGTCATTCTGCAGGGTGATAATGTTATAATCCACGTCCAGGTCAAAACCATAAGAGGGATCGAAGTTGTATATCTGGCCACCACCAAAGAAAAGTTCGTTCATGTAACCATCAAACCCTCCGTACTGGCCAGTAACGAAATCTGCGGTAGTTACTGCGGTATTTGTCATTGGCTCCCCTGTAAAGAATTGCAGGTTAGCGGCCATGACCATATCGTTACGGGCATCCTGTGAACCTTTCAAGTCCCAGCTATCCAGTGTTTGGCCGGTAATAGTATCAAATATCAGCGGGAAGGTTACTTTCTCAGGATATGCGCGTATAGTGTTTTTAGCCACTATATAGTCTCGCTTGATCATGAGTGGCTGAATACGCTTTACGTAGCCAGGTGTTTCCCATTCGCTATGCGGTACCGACGTATCATTATTGAAATAACCGGTAGTAATCTGTACATGCATAGGAAGCATTGGTTGCTGGGCCGGTATATTGATAGTATAGCCCGCGTCGTTCGGAACTACATACACCAGATGCGCATATGGTGTGCTGATGTCTTTTTTGATAACACGGCACCATTTGTTGTCTTCGTAGATGAAAAGGCCGTCCCCGATATTGATGTTGGAATTTGCGCCATTATTGATATATTGGCTGGTAGCTATCTGGAAAACCGCATAGGCACCGGTATAGTTACCATTCACCACATCACCATAATAACAACCACCAGTAATTGTGCCGGAAGTGCCGGTTGCTGCACTCTGCGCATATATGTTGTTGTTTATGGCAGAGTTATACGAGATGTACATATTCGTAGCATCAATTTCTTTTGGAGTGCCCATTCCCCACAGGTCTTCAAAGAAATTTATCTCAGAAGGCTGGCCACCGATCCATATTACACCTGGCCGGAATTCCGAATTCCAACGCGCAATATCATTTGAATCCCACGGAAGGGCGAATGTGGATAAACCTCCATTATCAATAAAGTTGCGCAGGCCACGATATACATTGGCGAACGCAGGTAACTGGTCCAGACTATTGGTAACCTGTCCTATAATCCTTTGAGGATAAAGTGGAGTGCGACGGTAGTTTATCATTTTTTATGGTTTTATTTAAAATAAAGTTGTAATTTTTAATTATGACGACCGTGCATGGCCGCTTTCTCTTCCGGCGTGAACACTCTCGTTTTAGTGGTTTGCGTAGTTTGTGCAGTAGTAAAATTTGGTTGACGAATCGGAATAGCCTTTGCCTCAGCCAGCGTATCCATTTTACCTTTTTCTGCTGCTTGGCTTATCAATAACGGAACCACCTTATCCCATAACCTGGACTTTAATTGAAGGTTGATCTGATTTTGAATATCTGCGTCCTTTATATCCTTCGGATCGGCATTTATTTCATTGAGATAGTTCATCATGTGACTACGAACCTCTTTTTTGATCGCCTTAAAATCAGCGTCTTCAATAGTGTACGGTATTTCTATCTCCGCATCTTCACCTTCCGGCTTGGCAGACAGATGTTTTTTGTACGTGCCTTTGGATGTCAATTCCGCAGGCAGTGCGTCAAAAACAGTGTCTATCTGTTTTCCAATCGCCTTGATATTTTGTTGTTTTGTGTTGAATGCCCTGTATTCCGGGTCAATAGTATCAATGAAACCAGCCTTTTCTTTTTTGAAACCATCAGCTTTGCTGTTCATTTCTTTCAGCAGGATTGTACGTTTTGGATCAGTATCATCCAATTCTTCCCGGTAATAATCCCTGAAATACTCCTCCACCTCGTCCGCAGTGATTTTCGGGTCAATTTCTTTCATTTCATCCGAAAAGAGAGAGAGTGCTATTTCCCGGTTGGTTTTAGACCGGATTCCCAGCGCTGTTTCGTAATCCTCTCTTTTTATATTCCCGGTAGAAAGTTTCCACGCCAGGGCATCGGCTTTTTCTTTTTCTTCCTGTGCGGCAAGTTCTTCTTTTGTTTTTGTAGGTGGGGGCACCTGAAGGTCCGAAATGGATTTTACTGCACCTTTTGTTCTTTTTGCCAGAATTTTATCAAATTCTTCATCTGGCATTTCATCGTAATTTATCAGAGCAGGTGTTATAGCAGCGGGTGCTGGTTCAGGAGGTTGCTGATCAGATGGGATAACAGCAGCGGGTGCTGGTTCAGCCATAGTATTCTTTATGGCGGGTTGCCTTTCACCTGGTTTTAGGAAGGCTTCGTTGGTCGCTCTTTTTACATCTTCAATTGTATGGGTATCAACAACACTTCCTTCCATGAGATCGAAAAATATTATTTCTTATCAAAAGTAGATTGCCTATTGCATTTTAAGAATAGTCTGCTTACATTTGTAATGTATATTTACATTTAGAATGATATATTATAACTTAAACTCTACAGAGCAGGAATGGGCGCATCTGAAAGAAAAAATGGAGAAATTATATCCGGGAAGAAGTATGACATTTGCTATTTCGGCGGAACTACGTAAACACATAAAAGACAAGGGAGGGTATGAGAAAATTTGCGCTCCCTGCGGTGACATTGAAGTGCGCAAAATAAACAAAACGAAAAAGATAAGAAAAAGTTATCGCGTTCCCTCTACTTTAATCCAACCGCTGACATGCTTATGCTCAACTAAAGAGATATGCATTCCTGAATACATTACTCGTTTTATTCTTCACCCGCATCTGGATAAATGACTCTTTACGCGGGTGGTTGTTGCTGTTGCTGATTAAACTGATTGGGCGCTATTTCATTTGATGGTATGGGCGCAGGTCCTTGAGGCACCTGCGGTAATGGTGGTTGCGGAATATTTGGAGTAGGTTGTTTTGTTGCGAGATTATTTTCATGTTGCATTTCAATCAGATTTCCCATAGTTTGCGCCACCAGGTTATCACTGTCTGCTTTTGTTTTCATTGCAGTCTTAGCTATACCTCCTATTTGGTTTGTAACATGGTTCTGCTGTGCTGATTCTGCATCAATTTTCTTACCGGCAATCATGTAATCCCCTTTGATCATTTCCATCTTCTGACGCATAGCCTCTAACTGTTGCTGTTGCTTGCCTTGCGCTTGCTGCAATTCCATTGCCTGCTTCTGCTTTATCTTATCATTTCTTTGTTCAAAATAAGCAAGTGTCCTATATGCCAGATTAGGGCTCTTTATGTCCTCTATAAGGAGCGCCTGGGCGTTTGTCAGCTTACCATTCTGAATAGCAAAATCTATACGTTGCGAAAGTTTTGCAAGACGAGGTGCCTGGTTGAGGCTTTCTACATTAATACCATACCTGTGCAATGCAGTCTTCCCCATGCCTTCTATTTTTTCCAACGCCTCGTCGCCAACCAAGTCTTCCAGAAATTTATAGGCCAAGGTATCGTAGTCTTTGAACTGTATAATATCCTGAACTATCATACCACTACGTACAGCACTTTGCGTACAGAGGAACGTAATCATATCTGGCAGGTATGATGTACTCATTTGAGAATACTCCAACGACTTAAATTCATTGTTCATACTGGCCTTAGAAGAAGCACTTTCGCCCTGTCGCAGATCGGAATTTCCAATCAGCATATCAATCAGTTTGTCCCATGTAACCGTCATGGTTTCCCAATACTTCATGAAGCCTTCCTTGAGTCCATTTTCTTTTTCGATATTAAGCTGGCTGATGGTATAATTAAGGGGTCTTCCATCATCGTCCTTCGGGAATGCCCACAAGCTATTTGAGGACGAATCCAGCCACTGCATTGTCTTTTGTATCCTATTCTCCCGCCCATCGGTATCGCAAAAAACAGAGTCGGCAATAGCCATCAAACTATTTACATTATAATCGGTACCTGGCGCTTTAGACCGGCGTAGTATCCACCGCCATTTCCAGAATGCTTCATTTATTATATCTATCATGGGTATCGCCATGATAGCGATAGGATCACCAATTTCTTTGTAGGTAATAATAGAGAAATTGGTGTTAAAATCATTGTATCCTTTAATATCCTGGTATGTGACTTTGCCGAACTTAAATTTTATATGCTGCAGGGAAGTTAAGGCAAGATAGTAGGATTTATATGTGGGGCACTCGTACCGCGCTTTGGTAGGATACTTCTTATCATCCGCAGGTTGATTATTTGGAGTTGAAAAACCATCTCTTGTGTCTGATTTTTCTTTTCGTTTATCTCCATCAAACTTCTTTCCTTTTCCTTTTAATGACTCTCTGTACTCAGTATAGTTTTGACTAGTCCATTCCATGTAACCAAGACACACTTTGAAGTTCATAAACTCACTGTGTGGATAGGTAGTGCCGCTTCTTGTTTTACAGTACCAGTCATCCCCGGTACCTATCCCCTTAAAATCAGGATTTATACCGGTGATATCAATAGAACCACTTGATGCGTAAAATACAGCCAATGTTAGCGAGTCTAAATTTTCTTCATAATCATAGGCGGCGCCTACCCGGTCCAGGAATTGCTTGACCGTAACGTTCTGTTCGTAGGATTTGGCCATCGCATCATTAAAATCTTTACGCCGGCTGCTGCCATAAATATAAACCGTTTCTGGCGTTAAGTAATCAATCACTATTGCACCATTCTCATCACTCACATATATTTGACCTGCCCCTGCATTTTTGCAAAGAATATCAACTACCCATCGTTCAATATTATTCTGATCCACTTCATTGAAAGATAATATAGCGTTAATGACCTTTTCCATTTCTATCTCCCAGTCCAGTTTGTAAAACCTGGACATGAATACAGAAACATCGTCTTTATCTTCCGCATCAAAACCCATTGCATCAAAATCCTTAGTGTTTCCATTATCATGCTTTTCTCCAAACCTGTCTTTATATTCAGACATTTGGACAGGTTCTTTATGGCCTATAGATTGATACAGGTACGTAAAAAGGCTTTCAAATTTCTTCCTGTTTTTAATAAGTATTTCATCGGATCTTCTTTTCTCATTACTGGTAGGATCGTTAGCCCGGACGGTGGTGGATGTGCCCATTTTTTTTACTTCTCCGGTAATAATCCTGAAAACCTTCATTAAAACAGGTAGCGATTTAAATTGAATGCCTGTCATTTCCCTGAAAGGGGTATTTCTGTGGGAGTTGATTGGCCTGTTCTGCGCGTCTACTAACGGTACCGGGGCCGAAGGAATATTACTTAGATTTATTGCACTCGTATTTTGAAATAAATCCTCTGTGGTGGACATATTTTGTTGCGCCAAAAGATAATCTAATCCGGTCTTTGCGTGATCTACGCTAACTAAAGGTTGCTGATTCTGCCTGATAAACTTAATCATTCGATCAGCATATAGGCTATCCTTGTCATCTTCGTTTATGGAATAAAACTCTTTTAATGGGAGCATCTGTTATTTATTAAAAAATGGCGGCGATACGCTCACCGCCATTTTGTTTTATACACTTAAATTCACTCTATGAAGTTACGTAAGTTTTAAACGTCCACGCACTGAGCGTTCCGCCTGGACATAGCGTTCTTATCCAGAAGTGATATGTAGTTCCGGTACTCAGTCCGGTTATTACCTGGCTGTTCGTACCGGAAGGTATGAATGTACCATTTATTACCGGCGTGGTGCCTGACGTATTATTTATGTATTCCACACCATCGGAACCGGGCACTGCGGTCCAACTAAGTGTAGCACCGCTTGATGTAATGCTTCCTGCGGTAATTCCTGTAACCAGCGGACAGAAGTTCGTTACAGGCACCAGGTTGCACTTGCCGATATTGTTTGCATAATCAGTAGCATCAATAAAGGAAACTATACCGGTATCCATATCTTTTACTTTCACACATACTTTAAAGTTAGAGTCTCCAAAGTAAGTAGAATCTACATACACATTACCTATAGGTATGATCGCCTGAGCGCTCTGGTTAGATTCTCCGGTACCTATTTCAGGGGGTATAGTAGTGGATGGTATCGGTACTTCTTCAGCCTGCATGTTTATTCCCCAGATACCTAAGTACATGTGGTTACAGCTTATGTTCCTAGTCTCACCAGTAGGATACCATATTGTGAAGTTCTCCTTATATACCTTTACTAATATTCTTAGCTGCATGGTAGGTTGATTTTAATGCTTTTAAAATGTTTTTGTTTCCATCTTTTTATCGCTTATCATCTTGATTTGCGACGCTCCGTTCTGCTACATTTCTACTATCGCCTTTTCTCATACTTTAGTCGTCTGCCCTTCAATGTCTTTTGAAGGCACCCATCCAAATTGCTGTGAAATTTGATAGATAGCGGTATTCAATGCTATTAATAACTGGTCAATGTGATGCGCTATTGATAACGGTATATCTGTGAATATCGGCTCTATTACTATTGCCCATATCGTACTTGCTACCATTAACGTCCGGTAAAATATTTTTATTCCTTTTGGTATAGGTCCCTTTGCGGCCTCTTTAGTCCCAAATGATATAGTAGCTTTAACTTCCGGGCTTTTTACTTCAGTATCCATTTTACTTATTTTCAATTTTATCCAATCTCACCTTCAGTTGATCATACTTATTTTCCAGCGCATGATATTCCTCATTACTTTTTATTTCTTTAATAATAGAAACTGCAGGTAAGAAGTTTATTGCGACGAGCCCGCTAAATATTGCGCATATTATTTTTACAGCGCCATCTAGCCAATAGAACGTTACATACAGATTCAATACTCCTATGAAATGCGTAAGTCCACAAAACATAATGAAAACACCAAACATCCAGATAAAGCCTTTTAGTGGTATTTTCCTTTCTTTTATAATTCTATAAACAATAAATAAACAGATGGATAAAGAAACGTAGGAGGCAAATATTACACTGTCAGCAATTCCATGCATGATAATAAGCCTTGACTCGTGATACATGCAGGTTGATCGTGGCATAAAAGTCTGAAAAAGACTTCCTGCCGGTATAAACCAGAATAAAAGGGCTAATGATATAGAAAATACGGTGAGAATATTTTTCAATTTTAATTTATTTTTTTGGTGTTTTTCCCTGTTAAAAGTTTCAGTACTCCTTGCCAGTCTATCATTTTAAAAAACAGAATCATATCTTTAGCAACTAATGTGGCTACCGGCGTTAGGTAAGGTGTTAGGTTAGGGTGATGATTCATTAACCATTCTCCCGCTACAAATCCCGCAAATAAAGCGCAACACCCAGTACCGAAAATATACCACCTCGTTATTTTCTTTTTTGTTAGAATATCAAAACCTAACGTACCGATAAATCCGATCAATATATAAAGAAGCAGTGATCCGTATTTTATTCCAATATCTACCGCATCCTGATTTTTAAGGGTCATTATCTATAGGTTGTAACATATTATATTTAATAAGTCATTTCAAAAATGCCGTAAAGTGCAAGTTTCCAATTCCCGCTGCCGAGAAAGAAACATATACCGTAAGTACGGTACCGGATATACTGCTCCCGGTAACAACCGAGGTAGATACATCATTAGATTGCACGATACTAAGTGTTTTACCGCTTGGTATCGAAAATGTATAAAATGTCCCACCCAGCACTCCGCTGGCCGTAAGCGATGTCATATATGGCAGTTCATCTGTGCCGGCAAAGGTAAAATCCCTGTTAGGGACTGTTATCTCTATATCATGCGTTAACGATTGCAGGAAGACAAAAGAAAATCCACTACTGGTCCTTATTTCTGCACAATTACAATCCGTATTGGCACGAAAAAAGTTATTATTTGGCTGATCACCAAAAATAAACCCGTAATCGGACGACAATTGAATTGCGTTACCGACAACGCTGGAATGTACGCTCCATGTATTAACATCGGTACCTCCAAGACCCGTACCGCTGGACCATGAAGTTTGAGCATTTGCGCCCAAAGACGCGGAAATAATAAGAAGTAAACTAAGCAGTTGTTTTTTCATTATATTTGTTTTTATGGTTTTATCTGTATTCCCAAATGATAATTATTCCGTTAGCGCCGTGACCCCCATTACTATTAGTCGCGGTAAGCACCATACCTCCGGCGCCTCCGGCACCATATCCAATACCGTTCCCTCCTACGCTTGAGCCTTCTGCGCCCAGTCCACCTCCAATACCACCTCCAATACCTGCTATGCCATTTAATGCACCCACACAAATACCAGGGGAACCGGGAGAACCACCAAAATTTACATCTCCGTTAGTAGCTATTGCGCCGCCCAATCCACCAGAAGAGGTGCTAACGCCAGCTAAGGCTATTTTCTTTTCGCCGCCAGATCCACCAGGGGCAGCATATACTGTTGCAGATACAGTAAATGTAGTGGCTGTTCCAGCACTTCCATCCGTGGGTGTCACCCCTATACCTCCAGCCCCTCCGGTTCCACAGATATATTGATAACTAGTAAAAGAAGATACCGTTACTGATTTTTCAAAATAAGATCCGCCTCCGCCTCCGCCTCCGGCGCCACACTGTGTCAGGGAACCTTTCGCTCCGCCTCCGCCTCCGCCTGAACCCCACGCCCTCATAATTATCTTAGTACATCCTGAAGAAGGAGTATATGTAGCTGTTGTAGTGCTTGTTAGTACTACTTCCCGTATGAAAGTTCCTGCATTAGATAGTGTTAATGATTTAGCTATACTGTCTGCTTTGTAATTGGTGCACAGTGTACCACTTCGAACTGTATCTTCAAACCCTACTGCATGAATAGTTTTATCTGGGGTATAAAATATAAAGTTACCTGATACCGCCAGCGATGTAAAATTTGTTTGACTTCCCGGAGCACCACTAACTGTAAAACCACCAGCTACTATTGAGGTGGTTGAAAATCCATCTGTTACATTCAATCCGGTATAGTCTACTTGAGTTACATTTCCGCCCCCATCCAGAAATCTTCCTTTATACGGATCAATCAATACGGTATCGTTTAAATCTACCCATAATGTAGGATCATCGTCAATTACATTGCCAGCCTGGTTTACCTGTTCCATGTTAGGTACCGGAACAGTAGGAGTAAGTTGGCTTTGCGCTATTTTCTTAAACACACCGGCCACTTCGGTAATTACACTGTCTGTACCGCTGCCATTAGCTAAAGTGGTTACTTTTATACCGTTTACTATGATATTGTGATTGGTAGTGGCACCTACATCTGTAATTGCTTGAAAATTTTGCGCTACGCCAGTTGTTAATATCCAACTGCTTCTTGCGCTACTCGGAAGGGAAGCGAGTACATATAAAGCATTCGAACTGTCAATTCTCACTGAAAAATTACCCACATTAGCATTTGTATGAGACAACATTTGAGCCATACTGTTATCAATATAAACAGTATCTCCGGTTACATCTATAACTGGTATCTGACTTGATGGCACCTTACCATTATTATCCAATGTAGCTACGCCGTTTGCTACGCCTTCGGAGGTGAATGCTATATAACCACCAGTGCTATTACTATCTACCCACGTCATTACTCTTCCGGAGACACCATTTTTCATGTACATCATGCGCCTTGTAATGGAGTCTATATAGAGCATAGCGATTGTATCTTTGCCCCATTTATTTTTCCATCGTTGACTCATGTTGACAACCGGTAATTTCAGCAGGCTATCTATTCTTAATCCACCTTTTACCTCTACTGTTGTATTTGAAGTTCCTATGGATGTTTGCCCAATAGATACAGTATTAGCACATAATGCTATTAATAGCAGGGTAAATATGAATAAAATCGTTTTTCTTAGCATTTTGCTCATTTATTATATATAATATCCTGTTATTTCTACTGTTGAAGGGTCTGATAATCCTGCTATTGCTGTAAAATCAAGTGTTCCTGTAAGTGCTGTACTGTCTTGTGTAAATGGTATGATCGTAATGCTTACTGGACTCATGCCTGTATCTGATCCTACGGCTATGCTGTTTACATGGAAACCATATAGGGCGGTATCTGTAAGGGTATCGCCTGCTGGTTTGTCTGCTGAAATATCGTAAGTGAGTGTTACTTCTGCGTTAGGACTAAGTGATGCTGCTCTTATGAGCGCGTTGTACTCATCCAATGTCATATTCAGGCACAGTTCTCCTTGCTCTATTGTTTTTACACATAAGAGGGGGTAGAGGTTTACGTTATCTGTGGTACCGGGAATATGGACTGCTATAGGAAGATTCTTGGATGGCATTATTAAACTGTCAGAAGCTATGGCGAATATTTTTCCACCGGGAAAAAAGTTCATGTTATCGTCATATAATGCTGTAACTGTTATAATTGAGGCCATAAGAAAACAAAAATAGTTTTGTTACTTGCTTTATTTGAGAAAAAGTATTTATTTTGTGTGTAGATTTACATTTACTATTTTTGTTGGTAGGGGTAAGTAATTCTATTTCCCGTCCGTTGCGACGCTCCGTGCAAGGTTCGGGTTTCAATTTAACTTTTTATATTTTATGATAGTATGGTTAGGCATTCCTGATAAAAAAGAAATTTACGATGCTATCCGTGAATTTGAATATTTCGATTCATCATTAAATAAAATAAAAGAATTCAATTTTGCCGGGATGGGGTTATTTCGGATGATGATGGGCGAAGAACATAAAAAGTATGATTTGGAGCATAGCATTGTTCGGCAACTTAAAGAAGTTGAAGACATTCTTCAATCCTATAATTCAGAACAAGATGCGGAAAATAATTACGGGAATGACCAAAATAAAAGATGGGAAGATTTATGCGATGATCCCTCAAAAATATTTACAACAGACCTTTTAAAAATACCTTTACTAAGTGAAGAGCAGTTTAAATTTTGGTTGGAAATATATCAAACTATTAAAGAATATGCAATGTTAAATAGTTCCCCGAACCCCGCACGGAGCGTCGCAACAGGCGCTGAATAGCCGCAACCAACCCTGCTGCAAAAAGAAACACAAACATGATCACTCTCCCATACATAGACCACAAAGAGAACAGGAACATAAACCTTCTTATAGTAGAACCCTACCCCAAAGAAGCCACAGTAACAGCCGGTGACATATTTATACCTGCTAATATCGGAGATGAATGTGAAGAAGGTAAAGTAATATCTGTCTGTCCCAGTTCTGAATTTTCTCCCGGTGACCGTGTGGTGTACAAAAAGATGGACCGTGACAAAAAAGAAAACTACGAGACGGTAGAAATGGACGGTAAAACCTACGACATCATAGGTGAAAAAGAAGTGTGGGAAGTAAACGGCAAGCCATACAATCGGATATTCGTAGAACCTCTCTCTGTGATAGAAATGGCAGAAGACGGCATTGTGCTTCCACAGTCTGCCCAAGGGATTACCCAGAAAGGCATAGTTTATAAAGCACCAGATAATTTCTTTGTAAAAAAGGGAGATACCGTGGAGTACCGTAAAAACTCCATGCGGATATACTACACTGCGAACGAAAATGGTGTTGATTATGATATTCTATACGAACCGGACATCTTCCTGGTAAACGATAAAGTATCTCCCCACAAGATCATTGTAAAGATTGACCTTGCAGCCCAGCAGATAAAGCGCCAGACGAATGAGATGGGCATATCACTCTCTCCATTGTTTCAGCGAATGACCAGGATGCTACAGTACGGCGAAGTCACGGAAATTGGCGAAGAGGCACAAAAGATATACCCGAAGTTGGTTGAAGGCGATACGGCCATCCTGCATCACAGCATAGAATACGACGACTACCGGGTATTAAAAATGGATAAAGGAAAGCATGGCACCTTCATTTATGAATATCGTGTTATTAACTGCTTCGACGTTACCCACCGGGAGATATTTGGCCGTATATCCAACAAAAAGTTATACGGAAAAATACCTAACTTCAAGATCATTCCCTTCCATAAAAACATCTTCCTAAAATGGGATTTCGAACTACTTGAAAAAGAGAATTTAGAATCCCAGTTCATTGATATTAATTTCAGCCTGGATGATTGTAAAAACAAAGAAGACCTTGAAAGTACCGTTACCGCAAAGCGAGAAGCATCCGTAAGAATGTATAAAAGCAAGTGGCAAGGATATCAGGCTGACCTTGCACTTTACAATCCGATGATAAAGCAGGATAATGACAAGATGCGGGAAATTGGCGCTAAGATAGATGCACTGAAAAGGGAGGCTGAATCGAATGCAAGATACGTGCAGCAGGATCATTTACTCCGGTGCAAAATAGCATTTCCGCTTACTATCAACAATGAGGTAATCACCACGTACAAACATCTGTATCCGATCAACATTTTAGGTAAAAAATATCTTATTGCTCACAAAGACCTTTTAATAGCAAACCGCATGGAAAATACAACGACAGGGTGGCTACCAATAGCCGATCAAGTGCTGGTACAGCCAGTGGAAGAAAAATCAGATACTCGTATTTTTATTCCTGACAGCGCCAGGGAGAAGCCGCAACAGGCACTCGTAATCGCCGTAGGCAAGGATGTTGACCCTAACGAAATACAGGAAGGAGATACCATTTTTCACCGCAAAATATCCGGCGTAGAAATGAACCTGGATGGCACCAATTACCTGATGCTGAGAAGAAATGATATTTTCGCTTCTAACCGTAACATAAGAAAGATGGAAGAAGAACAAATGTTGAATGGTGCCATCGCCACAGACGGCGATAAACAATAAAAAGTTCGGACAACAATTTTTAAAAAATAAATTCACAAATAACTTATGAGCAGTACATTACATTACGGTAAAGAAGGAAGAAAGAAAATACAAGACGGAGTAAATGCAGTAGCCAACGCAGTAAAGGTAACTCTTGGTGCTAAAGGAAGAAACGTAGCTATCGGTAAAGGCTTCGGACATCTTCCTGAGATCACCAAAGACGGAGTGACCGTAGCTAACTTTGTAACTCAGCTTGCAGACCCTGTAGAAGATATGGGAGCAATGATGGTAAAGGATGCAGCCAGACAAACTTATCTTCTCGTAGGCGACGGCACCACCACATCCACTATACTTGCACAAGCAATATTTAATGAAGGAATAGCAGCTATTGATGCCGGATCGAATCCTATGGACCTGAAAAAAGGCATAGACAAAGCAGTAACCGAAGTAGTGAAGCACATAAAAGAAATGTCAATACCCATTTCGGATGATTCGCAATTACTAAGCATAGCCACTATTGCTGCAAATAACGATGTAGAAACCGGAAAAATAGTAGTGGAAGCAATTCATGCAGCGGGACCAGATGGCCAGGTGTTGATCGGAATTTCTAAGACGTCTAAGACGTCCATAGAAAAAGTAGAAGGTATGACACTGGAACGCGGTTACCTGGATGAAAATTTCTGTAACAACAAGGAAAAAATGATGGTGGAACTGGAAAATCCATACATTCTGATATACGACAAGAAAATAACCCGGTTGAATGATTTTCGCAACATACTGGAAATAAGCAGCAAACAAGGAAAGCCGCTTTTGATAATCGCTGAAGATATTGAAGGAGAGGCGCTATTTACCATGACGGCAAACGCAGTGAAGGGCTTTAAGTGGGCCGCTATACGCTCCCCATTTGGAGGTACGGAAGAACTGGAAGACATCGCAGCCTTCACCGGTGCCACCGTAGTAAGTGAATCTAAAGGTCACGTACTGAAAGATATTACCGAAAAATGCTTCGGTACCTGCAATTCTATCACCATAAATAAATTTTCTACAGTCATAGAAGGTGGTAAAGGTAAAAAACATGATATTACGCAAAGAACTACTCAAATAAGACAGCAATTGGAGGGCTGTACCGATGACTACCAAAAACCTTCGCTGGTCAAGAGGCTGGCTAAAATTAGCAATGGTGTAGTGGTTATTTACGTAGGTGGTCAGACGGAAGTAGAGATGCTAGAAAAGAAGGCCCGTATTGATGACGCGAAGAAGGCTACGCTGGCTTCTATTGAAGAAGGTATCGTACCGGGCGGAGGAATGGCGTATCTCAATATATCCGGGCGTATCTCAATATTGGGAAATAAAGATGAACTGGTTGGGCAGGATATTATCAAGCGGGCTATTCAGGAACCTTTTAAACAGATAATGAATAACTCTGGTTTAAATCCTGATGAGATTGCTAAGGGTTTATCCGATAGCAATACCTGCGGATATAATGTAAAGTCGGAAAAATATGAAGACTTTATCCAAACAGGTATTATTGATCCAGCTAAAGTTTCCAGGGTGGCACTTGAAAATGCTGCAAGTGTAGCAGGGATGCTACTTACTACAGAATGTGTAATAGTTTAAAATTCTTTTGCTGCCGGCGTCGCAAATCTATTGAGCTTGATTTGCGACGCTCCGTTCTGCGGCATTTCTTCTACAATATTTTCTCATACTAAGAGATAGCATTCCGAAGTTGACCGGTGCCAACGCCACTGAAATTCAATAGCTGCAACCAACTCTGCTGCAAAAAATTAATCAGCACTTTTTTCTATAAAATTGGAGTAAACAACAATTTCCGAAATCTCGAAATATCCGCCTGCATATAGAGGATTGGTGGTATAGCTTATCTCTATCCATCTTCCCTGCAATGGATCTCCGTCAAGTATTTTATGAGCGCCAGTTTGCAATGGCAAATTTGGATCTGGAGGAGTTGATAGGTCGCACAAGAACTCTGCAGCACTATAGCCATCTTTCAGTGTCCAACGCCCTACTACCAACCGTGAATTTTGTTTCTTTTCTGTGATAATACTATCAGCATAAAAAAGAGTCTCAGGAAGTGCTCCCGCGCCGTTCTGTATATTTTCCCTACAATAAATTTCATTATACAGGAAGCGTTTCACTTTATCCGGTAACATCTTCCCGTCTACTCCGTTACATACTATAGTTACCCTGCATGGACATTGCACTCCATAGAAATTAGCATACAGCGGAAATCCTGTAGTAAGGCTATTATCGTGATGCAAATATGGTTTACCTCCTTTAAAAGAGATGAATTGGCTTTGTTTAAAATACCCAGGCATAAGACCATAATACTCCGGTGTGAAGCTGGCAAATCCTTTCAGCTTTCCACTCTTTATATCAATGACCATCGTTTCATTGACGGTAGGTACTGGTGCTATCTGTGTATTTATATAAGAAGGGCTGCCGGTAGCAGGAATATTGAATGAAGTGAGATATAACTCCCATGTGCGCGGATCTATTTTTGATACAAAGTAAGTGAGTCCGTTTGTAGGCTGGTCCAGGTTACGTATAGCTACGATAGAAATTTTATTGTTGTAGTAGCCATCATATCCGTTATCTTGAACTTCTTTTGCTACGGAGAAGTCATGGAAGATAAGATAACCTGAACTATCCATCCATGCTACTGTACCTGCGTAACGAACTATGGTATTTATATCAAACAGTGCACATCCGTAGTTGGTACCTGCTTTACGTTGTGGCGCCGTGAAGAAGCCGTAATTATTGGCAGTCTTTAAGTTACCCAGTGCATCAACTGAAACCTGGGAACCGTCATAATGAATGATAAAATGGTCACGATCGCATATTACTAGGCAGGTGCTCGTCTCAACCAGCACTGCGGTTATGTTTCCCCAGGTATTGCGGTCAAAACTTACTTTATTAGCGTCTGTGAAGTAACTCAGGCCATTTAAACTGTTTGGACGGTCACCAAGTGCTGCGGATAATGCTATTTCTGTGCCGAGTCGTACCTGTGCTTCGTAGGGATTGACCACATTTATACGCCCGCGATCCGCAAGATGGCTCCCCCAAAGATCAGATGGCGATGGGCCTTCAAACAGGAACGGAAAACTTTGTGAGATATCATTCGTATCGAAAATGATTACCCCGTTTGAGTTATTCAAGTTGTTCTGCGCATAACCTGCAGCCTGTAATCCGGCATCTATGTTTGTGCTGGTGTACTGCAGGGCCGGACTAGGTATTGCGCCAGGCGGCAATAGAGTCGCCTGCCCTTTCATTACCGGTATAGGTATGCTCCGGGAAATAAGATAGCTGTCTACGTATGGAATAGTAAGTAGTGTATTCAGGTATTGGCTTGGAGGAACACCATTTACCAGTGGTATTGTGAAGCACTGTTCGTACATCGGTACATTCTCTCCGCTGGTATCTTGTGAGGGCCGGATGATGCGGAACAGGCATCCATTGATCAGGTTGGCTAACTCCTGTGTAAATTCCAGCACAAAGAAAGAACCGCTTTGATCATAAGTAATCTGCGCTGTGCTTCCAGGCGGCATCCATGAGCCATCTCCGTTCTTTATGAATTGAACAATATCAGCATTTACCGGCGAGTTATTGGGATTGGAAACTATCGGTTGCCAGTTATTATTTGTCTGGAAGTTGTACAATTTTTTATACTCATTGAGCGACTGCCAGTAAATTCTTATGCTGGTTGGATTGGTATTGTTCGTATTGCCGGTATTATCTATAAACTGCACTGCATCTGCCGGCCATGACATGTAATCTGTGAACTGCAGGTTAGAACTCACATAGAACGTCATTTTTGTAAAATACGATGGCACCGAAAATGATGGATCTATCGTAACTCCAAGTTGGCACAGCGCCATTACCGGATATGGAGAAGGAGCGGTATCGTTTAGATTAGGGAAATATACAAATTTTGCTTCTCCTTGTCCAGTTTGCACATAAGTGTGACGTCCAATAATATCATGATAAACGGTGCCTACCTGCAATTTGCTTCCGCTTTGTATTCCTTCTACATTTACGCCAATAACATTTATAGCGCCTACATCCCCAAGGTCAACATCTCTACATCCGGGAGTTGAAAAGCAATCACAGCAAGCGATGTACGTTACAGTTGAAGTAAAGACACCAGGTATGCATCCTTCCGGGAATCCGCAATCTGTTCCGGCGCAAAAAGTCCAGGAGCATCCTCCCTTTTGTGTTACCAGGATTATATCAGCAAATATTCCCGCACCAAATCCGGGCACAAGACTTCCCAGGTAGGGCAGCGATGCACCTCCAAAGGCAGTCGGATAATCATACCTGTTATGTGCCACAATGGAAAACGTTCCGCTGGAATCAGTCAGTGTGCTTGCTCCGTTGCTGAGTATGATCGGCAATCCCGGTACGCCAATGTTATTATCTGAACACAATACTATACGGCCACTTATACGGCGTCTTGCGCATTGATAAAAACTATATGGAGGTGTTGATATGTAGAATGTATTCCTCCAGTATCCCTGCACACCAAAACATGCGCCGGGAAGTGTTCCGGTATTGCTTACGTGAGTTATACCACCTATATCTCCTGTACTACCTCCTCTTGTAAGTGTTCCATGTTTTGTAGTCCCTACATTATCACACAGGTCAGACCATATCTCCAGCGATGTTTTTACGCCGCCAGATGTCGCGAAGAAAAATCCATTATGATCAGTATAAAAGCTACCGAATGCGTCATGTGTTGAACCTATGCTATCTCCATAAAACCGGATGGGATTGAGTTCTATGGGAGCGCCGCCTGGTTGTTCGTATAAATAGCCGTCCACCGCAAAGCTATTCACTCCATCACCAAGGTCCATTATCAGAAATATAGCATCTCCTGAATTATCGTAAATGACATTATCGCACCTGGCATCGAAGGATATTTCTTTAATTGGTGTGGTAGGATATGCCAGTTCGCGGAAAGCGCCGCCAAGCGCCACATCTCCCATCCTAACCTGGCCGGCAACATAGGTGCTGGTCTGCTGGAAATCAGGATCGGTAATTTTTGATTTATGAGACGCTATGCGAACTACTCCCTTCATGGCGGGAATATTAAATTCAAAGCGTATCATAGGATTTGCTATCCTGGCTGCATCATCACCATATCCTACGGGCGTAAATATCTTGGTGGCGGGGTCAAAATTTCCCTGCACACCTATTGCTGCATACTGGGCGCCGGTCATACCTGCGATATACGCTATGAATCCCGGGTGCTCCTGATCTGCAAATACCTGGTCGAGCTTAAAAGAAGAAACATAGCGCGAACGACTACTTCCCGGTACGGCGCCGGTTGCACAGTCTCCCGAGTCTGAATTACCAAACACTACCATATCATAACTGGTACGCATGATAGATGTATATCTTCCAAAAGGATTATACAGGTTTGCGTACATTACCACTCTGCGTAACGGTGGTGGCTCACATGGCAATGCTGTAGGGTCCGGCAGGATAGCGCTGAATGCTACTTTTTCTATTGTTGATGGCGGTAACGGCTCAAATCCATATACGTCATTTGCAGTAAATATTCTTTTGTTTATGGAACCTATAGAACCGGAAGTAAGGGCTAATCCCGGTTCGGTCCTGTTGGTTTCCTCTACTGGTATTGGAATGCTGCCTTTATCGGCGCAAAAAGTATAGGCTATAAGGTTGGTAGAGAGGTCTATTGTTACGCCACTTCCTGATGTGGTGAATAACGGATTGTAGCCTCTTGTGTACCATGCGCCACTGCTATTGTCGCGCTTGTTGAATGTTTCGTATTCTTTCCAGTCTGTAGCCAGTGCTCCTCCGCGATCATTTCCTTTCCATTGACGGTATTCTACGGTGATTTGGTTTACTAGGGGATTACCTGCATCAAAGTTCAGCATAAGGCATCTTGGGAGTCCGTTTGTGGATTGTACGCAGCCTCCTCCTGCCAGGGATATGTAGTTTGAACTGATTATGCCATGCTCACTTTCTCTGCCAAAGAAGTCTACCATCTTGACACGAAACTGCCATCCTTGACGTACAAGCAGGTTTTGCTTCATATCGTCATCTGTGGCTGGTACGTATGCGGTAGGAGTGTTTAATCCTATACATTTTAGGGGTGTTGGCACTCCAAGGTGGATAAGTTCAAGGGGATTATAAAATGCAGCAGGTGTGATGAAAAAGGCTGTAGTGTATGAGGTTGTAGCTATACTATCTTCAACTGAAATTAAAAATTGATTTCCGTTACCGGTAGTGAAGATCAGGAATTTAAAGTTTGTTTCCTGGGTAGTTACTTTATCTATGAAGGACCGGAGTTCAAGTGTGCAGCGGCCTTCGGATATCCAGTATTGAGGGTTTAAGGTGAAGGGAAGGAGGAATCTTGAATGAAGGCCGTCTTCGTAAACTAATCGTGCCGTGCCGTCATCTCCGGATATTACCCATATAGTATGGTTTCCGTGTTCATTATATATGAAAAAATATCCTTCATTTGATTGTTCGCTGCTGTAAAAGCCTATGCAATAACTGGTTCCAGAAGGTAATGTGGTATTAAGTAGCCTGTTTCCTTCAAGAGGTGTAGTAGTGTATTGGGTGCTTCCGGCTCCTGAAGTGCTTCCGGCATTCTGGTTTACGTTCTGGGTCATATTTTTTAAGAACATGACAGCATTAGGGGGTATTCTCAACTGGTTAAAGTCAAGATTTATTCCTTCATTTAAATTGTTCTTAAACTGGTAGGCCATGTAGCAGTAAGGCTATATGGGGGTTAAAGTTAGATAATTTTAATTGATAAGGGAAAATTCTTTTGCAGCAGAGTTGGTTGCGGATATTTAGCGGATTTGCGATAGCACCGTTCAGCGGTGGGATTGCTATGCACTTATAATTATAATGATAGATAGAGAGGTTTTAAAAGTAAGTAATTGACTGTCAAAAAACTACATTCAAAATCGTTCACCAACCTTGCGCTTAGTTGTTCATTATACAATGAACAACTCACCAGCAGTCTAATGAATTCATGGGAATAATGAAAGAAAGTCTTGTTTAATTAAATATTGTTCATTAATTTCGTGAAGTAAAGCAAAAATAATGAGCGTAGCATATTTAAAGACAGGACTTACGGACAGACTGCATATCGTGGATGGTGGCACCGGAGAGGTGCTTCACGAATCGGTTAAAAAGTATAAATATCTTGCCAAAAGTAAGGAAGAATTCTACATCATTTACACCTCTCTTATTGGCGTATTTAAACAACTCAGTAACCCAGAAGTGCGCGTGTATTGCTATCTTCTGGAAAACTACCAGGTAGGAACAAACATAGCCATCACCAACAAGCTACGGGCACTTATTGGTGTTGACTTGAAACTCAATCCCGGCACCGTGGCAAATGCGCTGGGATTTCTTACAAAAAAGAAGTTGATATACAGCAAAGAGCGTGGCCTGTATAAACTCAATCCAAGATATGCTTTTCAAGGATCAACCGCAGAGCGTAATAAAATGCTGAAAATGATCTTGGAGGTAGAGTGCCCGGATTGTTAAAATATTTTTTATGAAGATAAAAATTGAATTAGAACTGGAAGATGCAATGGAACTGGTTACGCTTCATGTAGCAGCCATGCAGAATATCACTCAAAACATAGGAGATAACCCATTGCTTTACTCCAAACTGGCCAGGGTTACAAATACATTTCTAAATGAGGTAGTTGATAAAACGCCGGACGAAATGAAGATTAAAATACTTACACGATGAACTATCAATATTACTTTCCGGAAGATGGGGAATGTAGTTTGAATAATCCGATTGTATGGAAACGCTTATGCGTATATATTCGGAGAACTATCCGCTTCACAAAATGGATAAAAAACAAACATTTTATTGAAGCAAACGAAGTGCTGATAAGCATTGCAGAGCAGTTGAAGGGAATTGATCCGGCAACTTATGGAAGCAAGGAGATGGAGGACGCTATTACTTTCTTGATTAAGAAAATAAACAAGCAAATAGGCCGTGAATGGTGGAAATATTTAAAGGTAGAATTGCCTGAATTTTTTGATGAAATGCGAATGACACAAAAGATTATCATTAAACAAAACAGGGAAATCGGGAAATATAAATATCCAAAAACGGTCAAAAAAAATCAACAACAATACCGGGATGATGTAAGTGATGGTTATATCCTGGGATGCGTGTATAATAATTTAAAAAACACTTCTGGAATCAGGTATTCATTTGATGAGATACGCCAACAATTTCCTCATTTAATTGAACAGAAAAAAGAAACCATTTTAAAGAAAAGAGCAAAAAAGAAATCCGATGTGCTATGAAAAATTTCTTGATCAACTCTACGAAGATCGCATGGAGCAAAAAAGAAAGTTAGAGGCATCCAGAATGAAGCATAGGCAAAGTATATTGGATAGGCAGAACTCAAAACATGCTCCAGCAGCAGAAGTAATTAATTCAATGCCAGATACACTCCCGATGGACTTAGTAAAATTGAAGGAACTCGTTTCTTACAACTTGAAAATAGGTCAGTATTTTCCTGAAAGAATGAAGGATGTAAGGATTAATTTAAAGGCAATCAAGAAATTTATTGAAGATAATAAATTATAAAACGTATGGACGTTAAAAAACCCATCAATCTTTCATACATTGTCTGATTGTTGGTACATTTTAACAAAAAAGCCGAGTAGCATCTTACTCTATAATGTTCCACGATTTTTTATGTTAATATAGACTTTTCTCCGTTGGAAAGACAAAGATAAATATTGTTTCAGTAAAACCAAATTTATTTACAAAATATTTTTCATCAGGGCAAGAACGCTGACCGGTGCTATCGCAACGAAGTTCCATAGCCGCAACCAACCCTGCTGCAAAAAGAACTTAATTCCTCCCTTTAAAATATCTCCTCCCAGCATATAACAGTACTGCTATATCCCATATTACTTCTGCTATGTGATATTTATTAGGTTCTGGAAAGAATTCATCTATTACTTTCCCAAATGCCAGTAATGCTAATGTTTTCCAGATCAGCACATCAGTACTGAAGTATATTACCATAGAAAGAAGAAGTATTACCAGGTCATGAGAAAAGAGAAACCATACAAAATCATTGACCGTAGCCTGCTCTCCGTGCTTTATTATGGTCTTATCTCCATTTGGCATACCTATTACTCCTATTAATGTAAGGAGAGGAGCAATCCACCAAGAATTGTCTATGATCCACTGTTTTTTCTTTTCGGCCATTTAATGTGGCTTATGAGTTGGGTGTGGTCCAAAGAATTCAAGTGGCTGTACAGGTGAGGCTACTACTGTGTAATCTCCGTCGTTGGTGTTGTTGAATGTTATTTTTAGAGGCGCCTTGTTTGTTTTGACGCAGTTTACGGTGTTGTTTCCTTCAAGTTGGTCTTCGTCGAGCCAGAGGAGAGGATAGAGAAGGCTGATCGCTAATGGTGAGTCAAAAGCGTTGTTGTTGATAGCTACTACTGTATCGGCTATATCTTTGATGGGGAACTGGGCTCTGTAGAGATTCATGATTGTGTGTGTTTTTTTATGGTTAAAAATATTTGTTAGCAGGGGTTTGTTTTTCTATTGAGCGCCAGTTGCGACGCTCCGTTCAGGGTTCGGGGCTGCTCTCATCTTCTTTTTTTGAACTTATTCTCAATATTCCTCCCGCAGGAATATCAAACTCAAACGATTGGGCAAAAAGAGATGTATGATCACCAATTGGAATATAATATGGCGGATAAATAGTTTGTATAAATCCTGGTTGTTGCTGGTTTTCCATAATTATACAATTAATCCTTGACGTGCTAAAATAATTTTAATTTCTTCTGCTTTGCAATCCCATTCTTCACCACTCATGCCATCCATTAATTTACAGTCTTTTTCGATAAGCGATAACGCATCATCAATATGTGTAACGGTTCCTAAAAACCTCATGCCATCCAAACTGTAAATTCCTACAGGAAATTCTTCCATACTCAAAGTTTAATCCCTGACAAGACCCCGCACGGAGCATCGCAACGATGTTAAATGTAATCCTTAATCCTACCATCAAAAAGTCAATACCCAAATACTGTCACATGAACTGTCATTCCAGTGAAAGAAGTGGCAAACACAAGCCCTGTGAGTATTGCTACTATATTACTATTTGATTGAACTATATTTATTATAACCTGTGTTGTTGTGTAAGATTTAATACTTACAAATGGCACAGAAGCAATAGTAGATGTATTGCTAGCGGCCTGCGCCTGAACATTGAGGATGGTTGAGAATCCTGCGCTTGATATATCCACTGTTTGCCCACTTCCGGTTGTTGGTGTAATTATACCTGTCCATACCTTAGGAACAATGCTTAATAATCCTGCGCTATTATAAATCTGTGGCAATACGCCATATGTCCATGCTCTTACATTCTTAGAGGCAGTATCTACACGGAATTGAGTCGGTGTCGCGCTAGTATCTATCTTCAATGTTCCGGTTGTAGTTATCGCCCCTCCAGTAAGCCCATATCCGCTTGCTACAGATGTTACACTTCCGGTGCCATAACCTTTACCTAATACAAAGTTTCGTGTATTCTTTACCGCACTATCTATGCGGAATTGCGTAGGAATATTTGTAGAGTCTACCAGTAGAGTTCCAGTAGTTGTAATTGCTCCTCCGGACAATCCAAAGCCACTTCCTACCGAAGTAACACTACCTGTCCCGTAGCCTTTTCCAAGAACAAAGTTCCTTGTGTTCTTTACAGCACTGTCTATTCTGAATTGCGTCGTAACATTGGTACTGTCTACTCTTAAGGTTCCGGACGTGGTGATCGGACCACCCGTAAGGCCAAATCCCGTAGTAACATTCGTAACAGATCCTGTTCCAAATCCTTGTGCTGTTACATAATCTCTTATATTCTTAGAAGTGCTGTCTATGCGAAATTGAGTAGGTGTGCTTGTGGTATCCACTTTGAATTGAAAACCACTGAGCAGCAAGCCATATCCGTTTGTGTAAGGAGTTATTGTTGGTATAGCGCTGCGAATATTGGTTGCTGTGTCTGATAAGGCAGATAACGTCGCGTATTGCTTGCGGATGATGTAGTTTATGGTAGCTAATTCTGTTGTATCTATTTCTACGCTGTCTTTATGATGTACTATAGTTCCGTAGTAGTTAAATACTTTTGTTTGGGCCTGAATAAAAAGCGTATCTATATTGGACAATATTCTTAGCCAGGTAGTATCTCTTCGACCATAGTATAGCTGACTATCTATAGGGTTTATCTGTAAAAATCCGATGGCGGGGATATTTGTGTTTTGAAAGGGCCATTTTGTTATAGGTCTTATAGGAAGACGAAAACTGCTGTCTACTACCATTGCTCCTGCTATTTTCTGAATACCATGAGTTTGACCTTCATTAGTAATAGTCTGAGATATTGCCGCTAAGTAGCAGAAACGTAAGACTGTTAGAATAATAAAAGGTGTTCTCATGTTGGTTGTTTTTGCAGCAGAGTTTTTTCGTTCTATTGAACTTCGGTGGCGATGGCACCGGTCAACTTCGGAATGCTATTAATCTTTAAACGACGAAAATATTTTTTTTATGTTTTCTGCCCATTTAAACATTTCTTCTTTTGAAACTCCTTTTACAATGTATTTAGCGTTTTCATCCTCAAAATACATTTTTCTTTTTTTATGCACACAAAGAGAAAAAGTACGAGACCCGCTCGTAGATTTGCCATCCATCCAAGTAAGCCTCTTATTCGGATTAATCCCTATTTCTTTCACTAGGGCAAATATCTCCTCAAACTCTTTGGCCAATAAGTCATAATCTGCTTCTGTTACTTCTTGAGTATATTCCAAAAATATTCTCTGGGCATGTACTAAAGATGGATCATTAACTTCAAGCACAGTCTGAATGGATTGGTGCGAATATTTTTTCTTCATTTTATTATTCTTATGATTAAGAAAAGAATTCCTATTGTCGAACGGAGCGTCGCCACTGAAGCTGATAGATAGACTGGTGGCGACTTCCAAAACTTTTTACTGAACTACAGTCACACTATTACTCTGAAACCCTATTGCATCTGCTTCATCTGTTCCTCCATTTACACATGTTGTTCTTACTTTTACATCATAAAAAGTATCTGCTGATAATGTATTAAACACAAATGTAGTTGCTCCTTCAAAACTTCCTGCTGTATCATCTGCTTTTATCCAGATATTACTGCTTTGTTTTTTAAAGAACAAAGTAACGAATAAATAAGCACTTGCCGGCGCTGTCCAGGTTATTTTCGCACTGTTATGTGTAATGTCTGTTGCTGCTAAATCTGTTACAGGATTGCTGCATGATGCAAACGGATCATAGTTGATGTATCCTCCAAAGTAACATCCCGGATCAATATTGAAAGAGTCTATCTTACTTTCAAACACTGCAGCATTTATAGCAGATGGTGTGTTTTGGTAATTTTTAAGCCATATAGACTGAAATAACGCTCCGCTGGCTGAACTGTCCGCCAGGTCTATTATCGCTTCGCTACCTACCCAGAGATTGCTCAGGATAATACCTCCGCCTAGTGTTAGTTTCTTGATGTAGGTAGGTCCGAAGATGGCCAGTTGCGTATAAACGTTTGGAGGAGAGGCGCTGTATATTACTTCTCCATCGTATTGACAATTTATTATTACGTTTGGTGTTGCTGGAGGACTATTGCTGGTTTTGCTTACGTATATGCCTACGTTCTGGAGTTCTGTGTCGTCTAGTGTTCCTATTAAATTAAGAAGGAATGCGTTGTATTGAGTAATGGTTGGGAATAGGTATGGCCAGGTTAGTGCGAGAATTACGTCGTCGTAGGTGTTTAGTTCATCTTCAAGACGAGATGCAACTATAGCAGCATAAGGAAGTATGTTTGCAGCGTTGTTTACTACTGCTATGAAGTCTGATTTATCTCCGCTGGATATGGGGGTTGGCATGTTTTGTTTCTTTGGTAGTCGGCTGAAAGCATCTATGGGCTTGGTTTGCGATGGCACCGTTCAATAACATCACTGCTTTGATCTTATTTCACCTTACGTAATTTTGGCTTGGCCCTTTTAGCCGCCGCACTGGAATTTCGGGTTGATGCAGCCAATATTGCTCCAGCGCGTTTCTGGCTTACTCCTTCTTTGCGGGCTATACTGGATTGCACCGCTTTAAACCCGGGATGCGATTTTGATTTTGCCATGAGTTTTATTTTATAATGTAAATATACAAACTGTTTTGAGATTACCAACAACGATTCAGCTTCAGAACCTCAATTAAACCACATCAAAAATCAGCATCCACAACAACCTAACGATGCTATTTAGCCAGCCACTAAGACCTCATCACATAAATGTTGCCATAATGTTTATTATGCTAAATAGATTTTCTTATCTTTGTCTTTTTAACGGCAAAAATCTAATTAACATAATAATTAAAATACATTATAGAACATTTACTCCGTTCTTTAATCAGCAAAACAATCCCTATTTGATTTCAGCCTTAGTTCTTTAAAATGGTAGTCGGATAATAAAAATTATGCTAAATAAACACTGTATCTAATCCACCTCTTATCAGGTCTATGTTAACATAATTTTTACTATCGAATATCAGTTGTAAGGCAGTAAATCAAATCGGGATAAAAAGGATTGTTATGTAATAGTTGGGTTGGAGCGCAAAACTTCACCAATGAAGTCGGGTTCAATAGTAATACATAAGGCAACTGAAATACTGATGACTGTGCATTCAGTTAATGGCAATAGAATAACTACCACATATTTCGATGCGTTATGTCAGTGCCATCAGAAAGAGTTTTATAACTATGACTTAGAACTCTTAGGTTGAGTTGGTTCTACATCTGTTAATTCAAATTCATTAAATGAACGTTGATTTGGTTTCTTGCCGTCAAACCAACTGCAAATCCACGATTCATTAGCGACTAAACCGTTATTCTTCTCTTTTACGGTCATTGCTGGACTACCAGATTTAAGCCAAACAATCATTCCGGGTTCAATTTTCATCTTATTTGTTTCTTTGGTCAGACACAAATATAGCAAAACCCCAGCATCCGTGCCGGGGTTTTCTATTTATTCCCCACAAAACAGGCCACCTTCAAGCCTCTCAACCCATACCTCTACGAACCTAGCTAACCGCCGATGTTCGCTACTTTGACCTCACCTAAGACCTCGACACCGTAAATGTTGCTATAATTTTTATTATCGTTAAATAGCCCCTATCCCGCTCCAACTCCCGTTCATTTTTCGACTGCACCACCGGCTTAAAAACACCATCACGCTACCATTCTCCCGACCCTTCCCCATAAAACAAAAAATCCAACCTCTTGGTTGGTATTCAGCTTTTGTAAGTTTTTGATTTTTTATTTTATCTCGGTAGCTATTGTAACATAATAAAGTGACATTATAGAACATTTACTTTGAATTACATCAGACAACCATAGCGAGTATAAGGGCGCATGTTAGCTGTAACTATCTATTAAGCGTCCGTAGTTGCGCCCGCGAAGGACATAGCATTCCTGAAGATGAACGGTGCTATCGCAAATCCGCTAAATAGAACGAAAAAACTCTGCTGCAAAAGAAAAAAAATAAGTGCCCCAGTAATCTGAAAGGCACTTATCCTCAATCACACACAAAAACTTTTTAAGCTGCAGGTGTATTAGCTGTAACTGCTGCCGCTACATTTGTTGCTTCTGCATCCAGGCTGTCTGCTAATGCGTTTAATGCTACCGGATCATTAGCATTATCACGTATTGTTTGTGCCAGACTTCCTACGAGTGCTACTAAGCTCTCATCTACTGTTACCAGGTGTTGTACCGATGCCGTAAGGCGTTCCAATTCAGGACTCATGTTTTTAGAGTTGTTTTTAATTGTTAAAAATAAGAAAAGAGTTGCTATAAATATTGCTGCCAGAATGATTATCGTTTGCATTGTGTAAAGGTATTATATTTGTTTGGTAATATTTTCTATATATTGCATTATCTTTTTGATACCGCTTGCTGTGATCATGTACTTTATCGGCTTCCCGTATAGTTTTTCTCCCGGTTTTGTGTCGGCTACTACCAGCATTTTACTGATCAGTGTCTTTACGGCCGGTTTGAGGTAGTCTTTCTTGTGGCCCAGTTCTGTGTCTTCATTTATGGTTTTCAGGTCCACGAGGCTGTTTCTTTTCAGGTATAGCGAGAGTAATATCCGGAGCTCCGTTTCGTTTAGGCTTAATTCGCTGGCTTTTTCGTCTACGCTGTTGAGTATGGCCAGTGTGTATTTTGCAAAGGACTCATAGCCATTTACTGCTTTTTTTATTTCTCCATGGAAGGTTTCTGCGCGTTTTGCTATTGTTTTGGCTGTGTCGGAGAGTTGATAAAGGTCTATCTGGCTGTTCTGGGCACACATGAATAGCTGGACCATGTCTTCCCGGGAGGATACTGCGTAGATGCTGTTACGTTTCATGCTCTCTACTATGTCGCTTCGCTTTTCTCCGAATTCATACTGGGATCTGATATGGAAGAGTGTCTGGGCTATTTCTTCTTCATCTCCTACTGTTATGCTCCAGTCTTTGTCAAGGAGGGTAAGCATTCTTAGGAGCTTATCCAGTCCTGAGTTTTTAGTAAAGTCGTTTATAGTTCGGTCTGAATGAAATATAGTAGATACGGTACCAGGGAGTTGGTTTATCTTATCCTTTGAAGTGTCTTTCATTATTTTGAAGACATAATCAGAAAGAGTTTGAAAGTGGATGGTATGTTTTCTGTATTCACTCATTTTGGTTGTGTGGCGATGGCACCGGTCGACTTCGGAATGCTATTCTAAAAATAATAAATTTTGTGGCGTTATTGGCGCCGATATTTTATTGCTGATTACGGAATTAAATCCATTATTTATACTATCAAATTTGACCATATACTCTGATTCAATTTTAAACACTTCACTATCCTCTATTTCTGATGGTAATTCTTCAAGCACCTCAAAAGTCCAGTCGCTAAGTTTTGATTGGCGCAGAAATACACCAAATGGACTACTGCTGTGCGTCAAATGATTCCACCAACGAAAGAAGGGGGCGTTGCGGGTTTTTCCGATGTAACTTTTGTTGGTTGCTTTCTCTGTAACCTTATAAATGTAGTTTGGACTATCTGCTTTAATATAGTTCGTGTCGTCAGGGAAATCAATGTTTTTATACTTCTCCTTCTTATAATTACTTAAACATAATTCGCCGTCGTCTCCGCTCCTACAAAACAATATATCATCTCCAAATAGTTTACTAATTCGAGGTTTTGAGACATACTTATTTTCATACACCTGCCCGCATGAAGCGCAAACCCATTCACCTTGATTTATTTGATCTATTTCCCATTGATATAATGGATAGATAACAACATAAAAGAATTGAGCGGTATCCTTAGTTTCCTTCTCATACACTTTGTCTTTCTGAAAGAATTGAGGATATTCTAATTTCAGAAACTCTTTTACAGCCGCCTTATCTTCGGACTCAATAACAGGAATCCTCACTACCTGATTGTCTCCACCAAAGTAACTGCCACTATCTGTACCGATAGATTTTACAACTCTTATAAATGCTTTGAATAACGACATTTTTGTGCTTTAAAATATGCGATGTTTCATGCTTATTCTGGTTTTCAACGGAGCGTCGCAACGATGTTAAATAGAATTTCTAACCCCTGCTACCAAAATTTATTTCTCTATCCCATTGCATCCTTAACACCACCTCTTCTTCTTCACTACACCTCCTATACCTTCTTCCTTCTAAAAACCTTTTAGAAGTATTACCTTTATGTATAGTAGCTACAAAACTATCTATTCCTCCATGAGCATATACTCTTGCTCTTGAATCTACAATAAAGTCAAAGTCTTCCCCAATATTTTTATCTTTAAAAGGATGCGCTTCCCAGAATGACTTTCTATAAGCCATTGTTCCACCTGCCACCCATGGCGTTTCTTTATCTTCATACGTGTACAGGTACCATGCTCCGTTATCTAGGTCATAGAAATATAACTTTGAAAGACCTACAATATCTGCTTCATTATTTAAAAGTGAATCTACTGATTGGCTGATCCAGTCTGGCTTACGCATATCATCGTCATCCCAATGTCCTATAATCTGGCCAGAAGCCTTTGCATTTCCGTAGTTTCTCTTAGCGCCTATTGTTCTAAATATTGGTGGCTGCATAATAAGCCTTACGTTACGCGGCACTCCATTTAATCCGCCATACAAACCAACAATGATCATTTCCTTATCAGGATAGTCTTGCGCTATAAACATATCAATACATTGCTGGAGCATTTCCAGCCGGCTATCTATTGTTGGCACGACGACACTAACTTTCATTGATGTAGTATGTAGTTATGTTTTTCAAGAATGTAAGAGATATTATCAAAAGTAGGTTCAATAGGTTTCCTCGTATATAGGTGAACTTCTTTGGCCTTTAAATCCAGAAGTTCCAGCAGGTAGATAATTGATGTGCTTACCGTATGTATCTCATTTGCTTGTTCTATTATTCCGGCCCAGTCAAACAGAGAGAAGCCTTCAATGGTTTTCATCTGGATATTCAGCAGTCCGTTATTTACCTCAATCGGTACCTGCAGTTGACTTTCACTGCCGAAGATAGTGTTCACCAGGTTATATTCACCAAAGTCCCGGTCATAGTCATTCTCCCATATACCATTCTTTATACCGAGTTTGGTCTCCATTTCTTTGTCACGGTTCCACATCGCATGCTCTTTCCAGGTGCGCCAGTCTTCGTTGTATGCGTCGTATTTAGCACGCATACATTGATTGTAGGGAACTTTTAGGTTCGCATCAGACCATCTTATCGGCAATACGCGCATTCCATTTATTACATAATCATCCCTGCGATTATAATCCACGTTGATTAATTTTTTATCAATAAATGTGATACCGTCATACGCACGGTTCAGACCGTCAACGAAATGTGACTCAACTCCCCATAACACCTTATTGCCGTTAGCTATCTTGCGAACTAATGACTGCGTGAATATTACGTCACCTACGCCGAAGCTCTGGAGTGGAAAAATGATCATTTTATAATGCTTTTAATAAATCTTCTTTAGTGGCAAAAATGAAGTCTTCCAAATATACATCACTGTATTCTCTGCTTTTATACAAATTGTAAGTTATTTTAGTAACATTTCCATCTTTATCAATATTCTTTTCTCCATTACCGCCCTTTTGTGTTACGGTATCTATGCGGACTATCCTATCTGTTTGTGGCGTATTTCCTTTCATAAACCACACGTCCTGGTTGATTTTAAATTTTGGTTGTATCATGCTGTAATTAATTTATGAAGTTCGTACATGGTCTTGATGTCATTCATCCGATCATTCGTTTTGATCCGGTAATGGTAGGATGGCCGGTAATTTGATATACTCTGCAGGTCCACCCTGTCGCGATTGATAAAGTTCACTTCGTGCCCGATCCATTGCATGATACGGCCACTGAGCACATCTTCCTCAATATTGTGCCACTTTGGTATTTCATGGCGTAAAATGTCTGCTACGTCCCGGGAATAGAACTGGCCGGCGCCGCTGATAAAGTTTTGCTTTATGATCTTGCCGGACCATGGCATGAGAGGTAGCTCCTGAGCCAGTAACCAGCCGCCGTACAGCATATTCAATGACAGGTTTTTGCAGAGTTCATATAGTTTGTACTTATCAACGTAGCTGCTACTATGGGTACGAAATACCATATCCCAGTCTTTATCCCAGCAGGCGTCCAGGGCTTGCTTGTGTTTCCATTGCTGGGTCCAGTAACCATGTGGGCAGTCGGATTTAAATACGTTACCATCCCATTCGTTATTGCCGCTTCCATGATAGAATACTGTTTCTATGTTTGGATGGGGTATGCTATCCCAGGTTTCTTTCTGGGCTTGAAGGAATTTATCGTAGGGGTGTTCGTGACTGCTGCATACTAAGATGAGTATTTTCATGTTTTTGATTTTTTTTAGTTGTCCAGAAGTTCAGTTATCTATTGGGTTTCAGTGGCGTTGGCACCATTCGCCTTCGGAATGCTATGAAGTTTAGCCCTTTTATTTCTAATGACATCCAATATCCTATCTATCTCCTTTTCAACTTTAGCTGTTTCCTTAGCATTCAAATGAGCAGTGTACGCCTTCTTATTTTTCATAACCATCTCAATTACCCAGGTCGCAGCAGCTATTTTGTAAGCATTCTCTACATGTAATAATTTGTCTGGGATAGCATCTATATTTACCTTTTTCATTGCGTTTTATATTTAAAGATGATAGAAGAAATTCAGTAGAACGGAGCGTCGCAAATCAAGATGCATAGCGACTTTCCGCTGGTAACAAAAAGCTATTTAGTTATTTCAATTAATCTCTCTCTTGTTTCTTTATTAAATCTCCACAACTGCAGCTTATCTGCACAAAATCCGCCGGCGTGATGAAGCACTTTTACTTTTTTGTCATTAAGAATAAGTTCACCTCCTTCCACTTTAATTTCTTTCCAGCTATCCCAGTGTGTCTTTTCTCCGAATAGCCCAGATACTCCATAATAAACATTACTCTCTATCGGATCTATGATTACCGTTCTATAGTTCTTTTTTATTACATTAAATACTGTCTGCTCCATAAAAGGAAGCAAATAACCATACATGAGATTGCTATACATCCAGTACCGGATAAACTTTTTATTACCCGTTGCAATAAGGCCGCAATTCATATATTCATCTACACTGCTCCCATCCTGTAGGATAGGAGCATCCGCGCCAGCCTTACCATAATCATTATTATTACGAACACCTATCACATCAAAATCTTCTACCCCAAATAATTCATCCAGCGGACCTGCGATAATTGAATCCGCATCAAAGTAAACTACGAAGTCGTAGCCATCTTTTAACACTTCATTTATCACAAATGGATGAAGGAGCCCCCATCGGACATGAAAGTTTTCAATCCTTTCGCTGTTAAATACAAACATTGGTATATTAGGGTAAAAATATGCCGCTGATTTTACAAGTCTATCGCAGCCAATTGAGTGATAGAACTCATCAGATACATAGGTACAAAAGGCTATTTTTCTCATTTTTTATAACTTTATTGGTATAGGTAATCCGTGAACATGAAATCCATGAAAGCCCAGTTGTCCATCATATTTTCTTTCATGGTGCGGAACACCCCATGCCTCAATGCTGAAACGTTCTGCTACTTCTATTGGAGCAAATTTAATGTCATATTTATTCTCCAGGTACGGTCTGTAATCCCTGCCAATTTTTTCATCTTCAGGATGATACAGTGTGATATAGTCATCGGAGGCTAAAATATCAAGTAGTTTCTTTGATCTCAGACTGAAGCCCCCGTTTCCAATTTTTTTATCTGGATGGAAATGCCATGGAGCTCCGATATAATCATACTTCAACCATAAATTATCCCACGCTTCATAGTTTTGAATATATCCATCCGCATGGATATGAAGCATATGTTCTGTATCAATGTATTTTGCTACGTCTTTGATCATAAATTTGGAGTAATTCCTGCGGCCTTCTTCTGTGGTGGTGCCAGGGAATAATCGCTCTGTAATGATCTTTACATCTCCGAACTCTATATGCTCCTGACAGATGTCCGCAGCGCGTAAAATCCCCATTGGATTATGAGCATCTATACCAAAAAGCGTAACCGAGGGTAATGAAAGTAGCTTATAGTCCATAGCAAAATCTCCTTCGATGTGGCCCATGGTACTTTGTAATCCTATATGCTGCACCAGAGAGGGTACGGTAATTACTATTGGCTTACCTTCTTTTTGGCTTGCTACGGATGAATTAAAGTCCCAGTTACCGGTAGTGGTGAGCGTAGGTGCTATGTACTTGTTGTATTGTTCACGGTTGAAGCACATGTTTATACCATTGCAGTAATGGCGGTGTATGACTCCTTTCTCCGGGAATTCCTGCAGGATAGGATTTCTTTTGTTATCGCAGTTGAAGCCGGAGCAGATGTTGTCGTGCTCATTGTGGACCTGCACCAGGCGCTCTATGAAGTTTGGTTTTACTATCGCGTCACCATCGAGGTTTATAATTAGATCGCAGCCATTCCCGAATGCAAATTCTATTCCTTTTTTTAATGATGCGGTTACACCTACGTTGCTTCCGTTTCTGAAAGCATGAGCATTAGGAAAGTGAAGCATTACCTGGTCTATGATAGGTGTTATGCCGGGATCAGTGCTGCAGTCGTCTATAATTACTATAAGATCAGGATTTACTGTTAACCTTTTTAATGTATCTACGCAGCGCTGGAAATAGCGCGGGCGGTTGAATACAGTTATGACTAAAGCGACTGTTTGTTTGTTCATGTTTTTTTAATTTTTTGCAGTCATGTTTATCTTATCTAGCATCGTCTGTTGCGATGGCACCGGTCACCGTTCCGAACTACTTTTTCTTTTGTATTACAGTAAAAATAACAGACGCTTCCCAAGTCTTAGCCCGTTTTTCGTCTTCTGTAAATGCGCTCAGGTCATTCAAATCTGCCCTGAGCCATCCTTTGTGTTTTCCAGAACGCACCATCCTTCCCCTATCCGCATGTTCTAGTGCTTGAATATATGAAAGGTTATCGAATTCTACAGGGATGGAATCAGAAAGGTAGAATCTTTGCGGATCGCCCACATTTTCGTCAAAATCCCAATATTCATAGTGCCAATGAGTGAATGAATAAAGGCATTCCTTGCCGTCACTATACCAGTACTTCTCTCCATCAAATGTAGCGGTCGCGGCAGATCCTCCTGGGATAATTAATAAAAGTGGAACATGCATCGGTGGCTTTCTCTCTTCCCTATGCCACCATTTACCTGCCGGCAATTCCATTTTCTGAACCGAATTCTTTCCATTGAGAATAGTTGTGAAGCCACCAAGGTTATAAATATGCAGTTCCTTCCAAAGACTACCTGCTTTTATTCCTTCAAGCTCTTTGTTGCTATATACCAGTATAACCTCTATTTCGTCTTGCTGTTCTATTCCGAAATGAGCGTCTTTTCTTAAACCATGAACTAGAGCGATTGGTCGCCGGTCAAATTCTTCTCTTATTGCTTTGTTTTCACTATCAAACTGTGATGTATGGCTCATAGTCTTTTTATTTTCGGTTCAAAATTATTATCTGCTAGTTGCTGTAGTCGTTCTTTTGCTTTCTCTAAGGTATCTGCGTAAATACCTGAGTAATGAGATGTTCCAGAAGCACAGGATTGAAGGTCACTGTACTCTGTTATGTTTTCTTTTGTTGTAGGCTTTCCTTTAGGGTAGCCTAGTATGAAGTGGGGCATAAAAAAATTTGCAGCAGAAGGAAGTTTATATATTTAGCATCGTTGCGATAGCACCGTTCAACACTATCACATTGTGCCTTATTTTGAATTCCATTCCATCTCTTCTATAGATAGCCATTTTTCTTTGTCTAATAATTCACTTCTGCTTACTAAAATTAATTCATTGGGAGGATCAACGAGACCCGAGGCGCCATAAGAATTAGTGGGTTTTCCTGTGTCCAATAAAATTTTAGTTCGACCAACTTTCACCACGGTATGAACGTCTGGAATATCTTCTATTTTAGATGGATTTACAACCCATTCCGCTTCGGCGTATTTATCTCCGATTTTTATTTCAGGTACAGCATCTCTGCCAAAAAAATCGGCAACCTTTATGCTGTGTCGCCATTGCGAAAGCATACTTTTATTAGAAACTTCATCCAACCATTTTATATAACCACTAACATCCACCTTCGCAATTGCATCCTTTTTAAGGATTAGCTGATAAAGTTCTTCTGCACGCTCAAGCACAGTTTCAAACGGAAGCATTTTTTCTGTGGGAACACTTAACGGCTCAAGACTTCCTTTATGCATGCTATTATTGGATTTATCTAAGATACTCATTAGTTTTTGAACTTTATCTAAATCCGTTGTGCCGTCATCTGTAATCATTTCTCTGGCCAACTCCAGCAGCTTATCATAATTATAGTCCCTTCCTTTTATTGGCCTGGCGACTAATTCTATACACTGTAAAAATAATTCTGAATTTCTCATTGTTTTGGTTTTTATGATTAAGAAAAGAATTCCTGTAGTTGCACGGTGCTATCGCAAATCCGCCGATAGATAGACTGTCGCTTGCTGCAAAAGATTTTTAAACCTCTGCTCCTGCTATTTTATTTTTAATAAACCCATCAATAACCTCTGCATTACCTAACATTCTTTTTATATCTGCTTCACTTACTTCTCTCCACAGGTGTGCTGGTCTGCTTTCTATTTCTGCTAAAAGTATATCTTTAGCATAAGATACCGCAAATGATGTTTCCCTTCCGGTAGTTATTGGATATGCTATTTTTGCTCCAGCAAATCCAGTCTGTACCGGTCCTGTTTGCGTCTGAGGTATTGATCTGCCACTTTCAGGATCATAAGGTTCTATTTCAACGACTGCCTGACCAGAAAACTCCTTTATGTTGGTTACCTTCATCCACTGTGGTACTCCTACAAAAAAGTCCTGCATATCTTCCGTAGGTGAAGGAAACTCCACAGTCATTACTTCTTTGTTTTTAAACTCTACAGTTATATCATAGAGGAATCGTAAGCCTTTTGCTGTATTGAAGGATTTTATAGTATTCCCCTTCATTCTCGCTGCGATATTCAATACTTTTACTTGGTAAGTGCCGAGTTGTTCTACCTTCATAAATTCTTTGTTTTATTAAAATGTCACGTGGAACAATATTTTAATTTATTATTTGTACCGTAATTAAAACCTTCTTTATTTTCCAGCCATACTTATGTGTCAACTCTTTCCATGTAGTATTGCCTTGGTATCTCATCGCTTCTTCTTTACAATATTTTTTTAGACGACTCAATGTACTAAGATCAAAACAATTTCTTTTTTCGTTCCATAAGCAATATCGCACCTCTTGCATATTTAATGGAATTGACCGCAATTACACCTTATCTTATAAACACTCATTGCCTTTAATGGAAATGTAGTCTTTGTGTTGATTGTCTCGTAAAACTCTATATCCTCTTCGCGTATCTTATCTCCGGCCTTTATCCACTTTGCTCCTCTGCTTATTTTTCCGTAGATTATCTGCTGGTTGTACTCCCAGGTTACTAAGCAGAGTTCGGCTCTCATCCAGTGACGGTCTGTAATAGCGAAAGAATATTCATCTTTTATGTCTGTTGCTTCTCCTGCACTGTTTATTACTATATCTCCAGGTTCCTTCTTAGAAGGTATAGGGATGTAAGTGGCTATGAAGATGCGCATGGTTTAATTTTTTGGTAGTAGGGGTTATGGGATTTATTGTGCTTCAGTGGCGACGCTCCGTTCGTCCACATCACTTTGTGTAAGCAGTTCCGGGTTTTCGTAGATGTTTCCAATAATTTCAACCCACGCTATTTGTGATTCAGCTACATATATAGGCCACGACTGATAATGTTCTTTGTTTTCATTATACCTATAAGCAAATCCACCATTATTAAATTCAACTTTTGCGGTGGTTATGAAATCCGCATTGGTTACCGCGTTACCGCAATCAGGACAATATTTGCTGATTGTGTATTGTAAATCGGAGTGCATTTCTTTTTGTGTGCAATGGGGGCATATTTTTTTCTTAACAGCAAAATTTACAATATCGCCTTCGTACATCTCTTTTCCTGTCTTATCCGATATGCCAGTATATTGTAGTGCCTGCAAAAGACTTGATGGGCTATTGATCCAGCAAATACCCTTGTTGTCAGTATTTGAGGTAAAGTTGAATACCCATCTTTTTTCTGTGGTATGCCACACTTTGAATTTTATATCTCTATTCATTGCGGTTTATTAATTTTCATTGGCTTAACTAACTTTTTCAATTCACGTATCCTCATCTCTACAACATTACTAATACCGGCGTTCCCTTTTACAACCATACGAAGACCTTCCAGTTCGCCAATAAGCGCAAATACGGTTATATTGGTATGTAGCTTAACGCATTGCCCTATAGTTCGCTCTTTCGGAACCGCATAGACGTTTTGGTGTAGTAATTGTATATCAGCGTCTTTCATGATTATTGTTTGTCGTTTCTTTTATCTTTTGCTGGATTACAATTATACATCCATCCGCGTTCGACCAAAAACTTTAACCTTTGAAGTGATGTTTTTGCTGGCGTGCTTGAAATACCCGGGCCTTTATCATACATATCGGTTCCGTCATTTATTATAGACTCGGCTTCAGCGCAGTGCCAGCATACGCCCTCCCTTAATTCTGCTGTTGGATTATTACAAATTATACAAGGCATTTTACTGCGTTTTATGATTAAAAATGATAAGCGTGAAGGTGTCCAACGGAGCGTCGCACCAGGAGCTTGGTCAGCGGCTATTCGCTGGCTACCAAAGCATCTTCCTGTAATACTATTCTCTTATTTTCAAGTTGTATCTGTACTGTTTCTGGTCCTACTCTCAGGTACATTACTTCTCCTTTTAAGTTCTTTATTCCATACCATCCATCACGACATTCATGTAGAGTAAATCCTATGTACAGAGGAGTTTCAAAGCCAGGGAGTTTAATACTCTCTGTTAGCTTGTATATTTTACCATTTGCTTTTATTTCTTTTTTAGCTGCATTAGCAAAGAGGTAGTATTCTGTTTGTGGTTCTGATATGGATGGCATAATTTTAAAATTTTGTTGTGAGCTTATTATTAGGTAGAGTTAGTGATGCTATTAGTAGCTTGGTAATGCCGAAATTAACGGTAGTTTTATCCGTCAACTATAACTTCCTGTTTCTTCGCCCGACGTAACCGCCGCGACTCCACAGGCCCTTCCGACGTACCCCGCCGTGATTTTTCTAATCCCATAAACTTAATATTTATTGCCGCATTTACGTCCCGGTCATGGGTTGCGTGGCATGATACGCATGTCCAATTTCTGTCTTCCAAGGTGATCTCTTCATTGATTACTTTGCATGTGCTGCAGGTTTTTGTAGATGGCTCAAATGTTCCTATCTCAATTACGCTTTTACCATTCCAAAGGCATTTGTATTGCAACATCTTCACAAACATAGACCAAGCCGCATCGGTGATTGCTTGCGCTAATCTATGGTTTTTCACCAGAGTTTTCACCGAAAGGGATTCTACGCAAAACGTAGTGGTTTGGTTATCGCGCACTAATTTTGTAGAAATTTTTTGCAGGTAGTCTTTTCGTTGGTTTGCTATTCGTTCATGTTGGATCGCCACGCGTTTTACAGCCTTCTTTCTATTACCGCTACCCTTCTTTTTTCGGCAAACTCTTTTTTGTAAAACAGCAAGTCGCTGTTGACTTAATTTTAGAAACTTTGGATTAGTAAACTTCGTTCCGTCAGATAAAATTGCAAGGTCTTTTAAGCCCAGGTCAATACCTATTGTTTTTTGTATATCTATCGGCGCTTTTGTTGGTTGGTGTATTTCATTGTCCACCAATATACTCACAAAATATTTTCCGGATGGCACCCTGCTTATAATTATTCTTTTGACTTTCCCTTCAAATTTACGGCTGATACGAATTGGAATGTTTTTTATTTTAGTTATAGTAAGTAATTCATTATTAAAATCAATCTTTCTACCTTTATATGAACATTGAAAACTCTGTATTCCTTTTTTGCTTTTAAACTTCGGATAACCTGCATTTCTAAAAAAGTTCTTAAAGGCACTCTCTATTCTTATAACCGAAGCTACCAATGCTTGACTGTCAACTTCATGTAGCCATTCGTGATCTCGCTTTAATTCAACTAACTGCCTACATAAGCTAAACGCGGATAGGTTTATTTGATGTTGTTTATATGCAGATATTTTCACCTCCAAAGCTAAATTATATACTAACCTGCAAGCAGAAAAAGTCTGCTCAATCAATTTGATTTGGTCGCCAGTTGGATAAATTCGATATTTATATGATCTCAACATTTTTATATTCAATTACCTTTAAGTGTAGTAGAGCAGAACGTCGCCAAGGCTGAATCTATATTCTACCTTATGAAATAAAATCGTCGCTCTCTAATTCTTTATTTTTATTTCTAAAGAAAAAATAAACGGGCAATGCTATAAATAGCATGCACCAAGAACAGCACAAACACAACCATCCCTCCATCACATTCAAAATCCACATACTCACAGAAGGGATTTGTCCCCTGTTCATCATAAAGTAAATAGCCTGCTCAATCCCAGAATGGAGGACTTTATAGGAGATAGCGCAGCCGATGAACCAGATAATGAGAATGATAGTTATGTTCATATATTCTGTTTAAATTTTTGAAAACCTTCCTCTTCCGTTCCATTAGCAACAACAGTTACTTTTATCGGCATTATCTTATAATCACCTATCACTACCATTTCGTGATATGATTTAGATATACCTTTTTGATGTAGTAATTTCACCATTGCTATACACATCGGAAAATCAGGTGCCATAGTAGATAGCTGGCAGCTACCATCAGGTGCTACTAAAACATACATTTCTTCATTTTGTATTTCTTCAAAATTTACTTTTACACTCATGCTGCTTTAGATTTTGCTGCTCTTTTAATTTCCCGGTCCATTAATCTTACAAATTTCCGGTATTCTTTTTCTGAAGTAACTTTAAACTCTTTCAATTCTTCAGCATTCAACGAACCGGAAATTCCTATGAAAAGATTATAAACCTTGTATAATTTTGGTTTATTCTTTTTCATTCTTTCGTGGATAAGTTTCAAGTTCATCGCGTGTTCCATTTTGAATATTTTTCACAAAAGTAATTATCTTTTTTAATTTTCCAAATAAAATTTGAAATAAATTTTGTTTTGCGGATTCTATTTATTTACTTTGCACTAACAATACATTATGATGATAGTAGTTCGGAACCAAGAACGGAGCGTCGCAACAGGCGACCAGGAGCGACTTTCAGCCGACTACCAAAAGAAATTAAAGTGGTTAAAAGCATGGAATAAATCCCGCGCAAAGGCAATAAAAAAATACCAGAGTAAACCAAAGAAGCCACGTAAAATAAGACTGATCAGCATAAAGCGCCGCAAGCAACTTGATCAGTATTACATCTTATCCGAGCAATACTTAATAGACAATCCAGACTGCCAGGCAAAATTAAAAGGCTGCGTAGGTATAGCTGAAGAAATTCACCATATGCAAGGCCGCTCAAACGAATTATTATTGGATACAAGATACTTTAAAGGAGTCTGCGGATCATGCCATATTGGGATAACTGAACATTCTGCCCAAGCTATACAGGATGGGCACAGTAAAAGTCGGCACAAAATATAGTTTTGATTATACAATACAATATTAATACAAATTATTATTGTACTTTATTTTAATCTGTAAATCTGAGTTTTGAACACCTTATTTTGTTAATCATTAAGAAACGCCTATAACAATATGAAAATAGGTTGTTTAAGAATATTTTTCGCTGATTATTTGGAAATACAAAGAGACTTATTACCTTTATAGTGCTTATTCAATTCCTTATGTTAAAATCATCTTTTTACACCTTTCAAAATACGCTTCTTTCCTGCAGGTTGCCATTTCTTTCATGCCTTCGCATAAGTTATTGGATAAGCCAGCCTGTGGGAAAGTGGCTTTTATATCCTTATGGCAAGTAAACCCACAAAAGAAGGTTTAGAATATTTTTCTGTAGACATAGATTTATATGAGGACGAGAAGATATTATATGCCCAGGAGTTGATTGATCCGGCTGGAGCGGAACCTTGGTTACGATTTTCTATCCCTTGTGTGGCTATACGTTTATTACGTGAAATCTATCGTTTAGGTTATTATATAGAGTGGAATGATCGTACCGCTTTAACTATTTCAAGTAAGATGAATAGTGTTATTACTATGTCAGTATTAAAGAAAATAGTTTTATGTTTAGTGGATTCTGGATTTTTTAGTAAAGAAATATATAACAACTTTAATATACTTACAAGCCATGGCATACAAAAAAGGTGGTCCCGTATTATAAAAATGTCGAAAAGGAAAGGTGTCGCACTGAGAAAAGATATTAACATATACAGTGACGATATTAACATATCCCCAAATAACGAAAATTTAATTCCGGAAGAATTGCCAAATACTCCGGAAGAATTGCCAAATACTCCGGAAGAATTGCCAAATACTCAACCAATAATGGAACTTTCTAAACAAAATAATACTTTACTTTACTTTAATAATAATACCATAGATACTATAGATAATAAGGAGAGTATTAATAGTATTATAAGTATAGGAGAAGAAATTCCGGAAGAATTGCCAAATACTCCGGAAGAATTGCCAAATACTCCGGAAGAATTGCCAAATACTCCGGAAGAATTGCCA
>Ga0134123_10000035_pt1 | contig 81510 bp, 51 predicted proteins | sample KB303_FD_96460 | JGI IMG/M metagenome (GOLD analysis project Ga0134123, IMG submission 96460) | Terrestrial soil microbial communities without Nitrogen fertilizer from Kellogg Biological Station, Michigan, USA - KB3-0-3 | ecosystem: Environmental > Terrestrial > Soil > Unclassified ...
AGATTAAAAATTAATGTCATCAGGTTTGTGTAAGCAGTAACCTGGTCGTCTTCGGTTAACAAATAATCGGGGATGCTGTCTCCATCCACATCGCTTAGTAAAAAGTTTGCACTTCCCGACAAAGCTTCGACAGATTGTTTCCTTACAGTTCCATCCATGGTAATGCCGGTAATGGTCCCGTTTGTATCCAGCGTAGTAAAACTGAAATTGTTTTTCGGATTTTCATCGAGGTAAAATTTAACATTTTTCTTCCTGGTTATTTTTTCCCTGACGTTTATTGAAGTTTGTCCTGTACGGTCAAGGATAAGAACCGATCCGGCATCATCTGAAGCTACCAGATAATTTTTGCCGCTGACTTTAAATTGCTGAACCGGCTGGTCAATGGTCTCCATGCTATAGTTGAAATTCCATCCGCTCAGCGGCTTTCCATTTCCCTCGTATCCATAAATTTTTCCGTTGATACAGGCGATATAAATCCTGTAATCATGGGAGCTGTCGGGATCAAAAACCGAAAGGCCGTTAGAAGCTTCCGCTGGCAAGCGAATGGGATAACTGGAAACATTGTTGCCATTCAAATCCAGCAGGTACAAATAATTCGGAGTATTGAATATTAATGCTGATGTATTGTTTTTATAGAGGTCAATTGTGAAGATATCCCCGTTGATTTTTTCAGGCAATTGCTTTTTCCACGCAATATTCCCTGAGTTATCAATCCTGTAAAGGTTTCCTCCATCATCCTGAACAATAATAAAATTGCTTTCTTCGCCCGGGTTGTGCACAATATATGGTTTCATAGAAACAGAGGTGTCCAATTGAGTTATCCATGACACTGAAACCTCTGATGAAACTTTTTTAGCATTGTAGTGGAGCAGGCAGCTGGTTGCAAGGCTTTTATTTTTATTGCCGATGCTGAAACCAAATGCATCCCATTTGTTCAGGTAATTTTTGGCGGAATCAATTCGCTGGATCCATTGATCTGACAAAGCGGATTTTGTAATATAATTTGTAACCGGATTTTTACTGAACAGGAAGAAATTAGCATTAGCAGGGAGTTTAATAGAAACAGATTTGAACGATTCATTATTGATCAGTAAATTTTCAGCCTGCATGTAATCAATATAGGTGCGCAGGGCAGATGCCTTGTTAGAAAATACGGCATACTCCCCGATAAACGTATAAAACATTCCGTTTACTTTTTTGAAAGCATCACCATACAAAGCAGGAATAAGGCCCTGCAGCCTGATCAGCCCGATGGAAAAATTATTATACTTTTCCTGCATCGTGTTTTCATCCTGTTTTTTATCGACCAGGAGGCTTAATGATTGCAAAACTTTTTTTGCTTTTGCAGCATTGTTCGTTTTCAAAATAAAAAATGAATTGTTTTCATAATGCTCATTGGATGGTTCGGTGATGGCCAAAGCAAATTCATTGCCGGTAATGCCATAAAATTTTTCTTCGGCCGAAAATTTATATTTTGATTTTATTTTTTCAAGCATTGCTTTATTTGAAGCGGCATCTTCTGTGGAGTTCAGGTATTTTTTAAAAGATTTAAAATAAATATCCTTGTCGCTTATTCCTGTTGCTTCCACCATGGTTGTTTTTCCGGGGAGGACTTTAAAAATATTCATCCGTACGGGTTGCTGGTTTAAAAAATGAAACAGGTAATCTGAAGAATCACCGATGAGAGAATTACCTTCTCCATACATTCCATTATCGTAGATTTCTGTTTTCAGATTGGTCCATTTTGCAAAATGGCTGATGTCATTCTGGCCGTCCCGCGTATTGACGTTTTTAAAAACAGAAAGCCATCCGGGAAAATTTCTGTAATTAATGAATAATTTATTTGTTTTTGCTCCTGTTTCTTTTTGATTGATGCTGCTGTTATCTTTTGCAAAAGCTTTCCCACCGACTTTTTGCTGCCGGATGGCATCTTCCACCAGGAATGCTGTGAGGCTTCCGATAAAAATATTTTTTGAAACAGTGTAAGTGAACCTGTTTCCATCCTTCATGATGATTTCTTTCAGCTCAGCATCGCCATAAGAATGCACACCGGGATCATCGTTTACCTCAAAAATTTTCTTAATTGTTTCATCGGTAAAATTTTCCTGGTCAGGAACAGGAAGGTTCATTAAGAAAAGAAAATCAAATTCATTTGCTTTAATGACATGTGCAGATATAATCAGTTTTTCCTTCGAAAATAAATTTTTCAAATCCTCCTCTTCGTTTATCAATGAATCAAAAGCCAGGAAATTCTTATTGATCTCCCGGAAAAATTTATTTGCCTGCAAGTCTTTCCAATAAGGAGTTTTTGAAATGCCGTTTATTATTCCTGACGAAATATCGGTTTCAATAAAAAATGCAGCATCAGCAGGGATTGCATTTGCAGGTTTGCCGCCCGTTATTCCATAATATTTTTGGAAATAATACAGGGATGCTGCAATAGCAACCAAAATAAATAACACGAATAAAGTTAAACTTACTACGCGCCTCACTTCTGAATTTAAAAAAGCTTTTCAAAACTACAATGAGCAAGGGGGAGCAATGCGGAGATATTTTGTTTTTATTTACAGAGTTGTGTTAATTACTTCTTTACACAGATTCGATTAACTGAACTCCAATTCCAATTGATAATACAACCGGAAACTTTTGCGGTGATAAGGGGTTTCACCGAACTTCATTAACGCTTCGCGATGGATTTTCGTTGCATACGCTTTGTTAGTATTCCATCCATATTGAGGAAATGATTCATGCAATTTCAGCATGTATTCATCACGATGTGTTTTTGCAAGCACGGAGGCTGCCGCAATGGATTTGTATTTTGCATCTCCGTCAACGATGCATTGGTGAAAAATATTTTTATATGGAGTGAAACGATTGCCATCCACCAAAATTGTTTCCGGGATAACAGTCAATTGCTCCAACGCACGGTGCATTGCCAGGAAAGAAGCTTTTAAAATATTTATGCTGTCAATTTCTGAATGGTCACACATGGCCACAGCCCATGCCACTGCTTTTTTTTCAATAATGCCGCGCATCAGATTCCTGTTTTCCTCAGTCATTTGCTTGGAGTCATTCAAAAGCTTATGATGAAATTTTTCAGGCAGGATAACTGCCGCGGCAAAAACAGGGCCTGCAAGACAACCTCTTCCGGCTTCGTCACAACCGGCTTCAATTTTATTTTTTTCAAAAAAACTTTTAAGGCCCATTAAGTATTACAAGGTTCAAGGCTTCCCGAAGGGATGCCTTCGGCACAAAGTTCAAGGTTCAAAGTATCATCAGCAAGAAAGATTATGGAATTTTATCAACAATTACCAAAGTAAGATTACGTTAATGTACGCATTTGTTTATTCGTAAATTCGTACCCAATTCGTATTCGTTGATGTTTTCATGCAAAAAAAATTTGTTACCAATCTTGCTTTTCTTCTTTTCCTGAATTTACTTATTAAACCGTTCTGGATACTGGGCATTGACCGTTCGGTGCAAAATGCCGTTGGAGCTGAAATTTACGGGGCATATTATGCTTTGTTTAATTTCTCATTCCTACTGAATATCCTGCTTGATATCGGAATCACCAATTTCAACAATAAAAACATTGCCCAGAACAATCACTTGCTTAACAAGCACCTTTCCGGAATTATTATTCTGCGGCTTTTGCTCGGGGTTGTATACTTTCTGATCAGTTTTTTCAACGGGTTTATTATTGGCTATGAAAGAGAACAATTGACCATGCTGTGCCTTCTTTTGTTCAACCAGTTTTTGATTTCTTTTATTCTTTACCTGCGATCGAACCTGGCAGGCCTCCATCTTTTTAAAACCGATAGCGTTATCTCAGTCCTTGACCGGCTGATCATGATTATTATTTGCGGAATACTTTTGTGGGGAAAAGTCACCTCTTCACCTTTCAGGATAGAATGGTTTGTCTGGGCGCAAACCTTTGCTTATCTCATTACGGTTTTTCTCACGTTGTTTTTACTCGTAAGGAAAGCACAATTGAAAAAACTGAAATGGAACCCGCTTTTTTTTCTCATGGTTTTAAAACAAAGCTATCCTTTCGCGGTGTTGATTTTATTAATGACATTTTACAACCGCATTGACACGGTAATGATTGAACGTTTGCTTCCCGAAGGAGATAAACAGGCCGGTATCTATGCACAGGCGTACAGGTTGCTCGATGCATCCAATATGATCGCATATTTATTTGCAGGATTGCTGCTTCCGATTTTTTCACGAATGATCAAATCAAAACAATATATTCATGATTTATTGCGGCTGGCCTACTGCCTGCTGGTTATACCGGCATTCATTGTGGGAATTGTTTGCTTTTTTTTCAGGGAACAAATCATGCACCTTCTTTATCATGAACATGTGAAAGATTCAGCGATTATTTTCGGAGTACTGATGGTTTGTTTTTCGGCTATTTCAACTACCTATATTTATGGAACGCTGTTGACTGCAAATGGAAATTTAAAATACCTCAACATAATGGCCCTTGGAGGAATGGTTCTTAATATTTCTTTAAATCTCTTTTTAATCCCCGCATTTAATGCTTTTGGTGCAGCCATCTCCAGCCTGGTAACGCAATTTACAATGGCTTTAATACAGGCATTTTTAACCTACAGGATTTTTAAGTTTAAGGTGGACGTTAAATTCATCACGGCTCTTTTATTTTTTCTTTTGTTTGCCGGGGTTATTTCTTACGAGTCCTCTTCATTAAAATTTTCCTGGTTGATCAATTTTATTATTGCCACCTCCGGATGTTTTCTGACTGCTATTCTGCTGAAACTTATTCAACCGAAATCTATTTACAAGATAGTCCGGTACGGAGAGTGATTCATGAGAAATTCAAGGTCAAAAAATTATCCTATTTTTGCCCGCTCCTTAAAAAAGCAAATTACGGATGGTTAATGGTTTGAGCAATAGAATAGATTAAATTTTAAACCCAATTATGGATTCTCAACAAAATCCTTCTTCCTTACGATTAGAAGCTTCCGGTATTTTAAAAATTGCAGTTAAGTGGTGGAAGCCGCTTGTGATTGTTGCGGCAGGCTCTGCAATTCTGGCCGTGATATTTTCATCACCTTTATTCATAAAACCCTTATTTAAATCAAGAGCTATTATTTATCCTTCAAACCTTGCTCCTTACGCTACTGAAAATGCTACTGAGCAAATGATCCAGGTCTTTGAGTCGGAGGATATTTTAGATCATCTTATCCGCGATTTTAAACTTTTCAAACATTACGATATTGATTCTGCGAAAGAAAAATATCCGATGAATCTTATTAAATATATGATGAAAGAACGGATTAAAATTTCAAAAACAGAATTTGAATCTGCAGAGCTGATCGTTTTTGATACCGATCCCTTTGTGGCTGCGCAGATTTGCGATTCGATGATTTCATATATGAATGAGAAAGTACGCGAAATGCAGCGGATCAAATATGCTGAAGTGGTTTGGATTCACAAAACTCAGATGGATTTGAAAAAGCATGAGATGGATTCAATGGAAGCGGCTCTTAAAACATTAAGAACAGATTACGGAGTGTTGGATTTTGAACGCCAGGTAAAACCTTTTTCGACCGCTTATTACAAAGCATTTGAGCAGGGAAAAGCGGGAGAAGGCAGTGTGCTCGATAATGTCCGGAAAAATCTTGCCGAAAAAGGCGGGGATTACATTTCTCTCCGGCAGCATCTCATCAGGATCAGAATGACCTACAACGATTTGAAAGTACTGTATGAAAATGCTTCCCGCGACCTTAACAAGTATCTTACTTTTACTAACGTTGTGACAAAGCCGTTCCCCGCTGAAAAGAAATCATACCCGGTTCGCTCCCTGCTGATTTTAGGATTTACGGCCGCAATGGTTTTTGTTTCTTTCATCATTATCATAATCATTGAAAAGAATAAATAAAATTCAAAATTTTTAAGTGAAGTCCGTTGCTTACCTCTCTTAACTTAAAATGGTTTTATAGCGCTGTTTTTATTTTCCTTGCCATCTTGATTGCCGGGATGGTCACAGAATTTTATTGGATTTTTCTTTTGCCGCTCATTATTCTTGTCATACTGATGGCATTTTACAGGCTGGAAGAACTGATGTTATTGGTGGTGTTTCTTACGCCCCTTTCCATTAATCTTCAGAAAACCGATTTAGGAATTGGCGTAAGCCTCCCTGTTGAACCGATCATGTTCGGGGTCATGGTTATTTTCTTTTTAAAGCTGCTCTATGATGGAAAATTTGATAAAAATATTCTTGCGCATCCTGTTTCTCTTCTCATCATCCTTCATCTTGTCTGGATGTGCATTGCGACTTTATTCAGCTCGCTTCCATTGGTGTCAATAAAAGCAACATTGGCACGGATATGTTTTGTTTCTGTCTTTTATTTTCTTGCCACACAGCTATTCAGGGATTTTAAAAACATCAGCCGGTTTACCTGGTTGTATACGATTACATTGGTTGCGGTAATTATTTACAGCATTACTGTACATGCATCTAATAATTTTACTGAAAAATCAGCGCACTCTTCCATGACGCCTTTTTATAACGACCATACGGCTTATGCAGCTGCCATCGCACTCTTCATACCCGTTATGATTGCAGTTATTTTCGATCCTTCAAAATCTTTTGCGAAAAGAATTTCAGCATTTCTTATAACCGCCATTTTTATTACAGCATTGGTTGATTCCTATACCCGCGCTGCATGGGTGGGAATGACAGCTGCCTTTATTGCTTCTCTAACTTTTCTTTTCAGGATAAAAACCGCGCTGGTGATTTCAGTGGCTGCTGTGTTGCTGATCGGGGTTATTTCGCAATGGACCGCCATTATCATCAAGCTGGAGAGCAATACTGAAAAATCTTCAACTGATTACAGAGAGCATCTCGAATCCATTTCAAATATTTCAACCGATGCTTCCAATGTGGAACGGGTGAACCGCTGGTTGTGCGCATTGCGCATGTTTGATGAAAGGCCCATATTCGGATGGGGCCCCGGAACGTATCAATTCCAGTATGCGCCATTTCAACGCAACGATGAAAAAACATATATCAGCACTAACACAGGCGATCGCGGAAGCGCACATAGTGAATACCTGGGGCCCTTGTCAGAAGAAGGATTGATGGGAATGCTTCTGTTTATGGGAATTGCCATTACAGTTGTGTACCAGAATTCAAGATATATTATCCATTCAAAAAACAAACAGGGGCGCATTCTTGCCAAAGGAATCATTCTTGGTCTCACCACCTATTGGGTGCATGGCTTTTTAAATTATTTTCTTGATACCGATAAAGCGTCTGTCCCCTTCTGGGGATTCATTGCTGCACTGGTGGCTTTGCAGGTGTATCATAATAAACCCGGTGAAGCTGACTTAAAGTAAAATCTTTTTTTCAGGAAAAAATTATTCGACAATAAACTTTCCTCTTTGAACAGTTTTCTGCGGAGATTTTAACTCATAAGTAAAAATTCCTTTACCGGTTTCAGAAACAGGAATTGAAAGTTTGTTTCCTTTTGAAAAAACCAGGTCATGTTCAAAAACTTTTTTACCTATTATATCATAAATAGAAAGAGAAATACTTTTTGAAAGCTGCACTCCTTCATTTATTTCAAAATTTATTTTTTCTGTTGCAGGGTTCGGATATTGGCGAATATAATTGCCGGTTTCGTTTTCAGCAATTCCAAAACCAATCGGAATTAATTTTACATCCAATATGGTTAACACACCGTTTTGCAAATGAACATTGGTAGCGGTTTTGGGATAATATCCTGCTTTTGTAAATTGAACAGAATAATAACCTGAATCTGCAACACCCGTTTTATAGTCTCCCGTAATAACCGTGTTAACCGTTTTATTGGTTAAAAGAATCTGAACAGTTACACCATTGATGGGAAAATTAGTAGCTGTGTCTTTTACATTTCCCTCGAGGTAACAGGCGCGGACATAGTTCGGTTGAAAAATATAGAATATCCCGTTCATATCGGTAGCAATAACATGCCCGCTTGGCAGGTAGGGATCGGCATCCCAGCAAAGGCCGTTTCCGGTAATATAATGTCCTGTTTCAATTAAATTATCAGGACGGGCGACATCCACAAGCGTAAGCTGGCTGCCGTAGCTCGGGCAAATTAACCAGTCATTCCAAACACGGACGTTATGAACTTCAGCAGTAGAGAGTGTATCGCACAAATACACATCAAGCAGTTGAATGTTTGACAAGTCAGAAATATCGTAAGAACCCACTGGTGCATTGTTTTGTTCATCAGCAGTAAATAAAATCTGATGGTCATCGCTTGGCCATGCATTGTGATTGAAATTTGCAGGGGTGGCCTGCGAAGCAAGAACTATTGGATTGGTTTTATCAGAAACATCAATCACCCCAAACTGTCCTGCCAATATTTCGCTTGTGAACAAAGTATCATTCATAATATAACTATCATGAACATAATTCAGCGAATACATGCCAGCGTAAGTTGGAAAATAGGGATTGCTTACATCCACAAAAACAACTCCACCGCCTCCAACATTGCTTCCGTTTATATATACATAACCATTTTGGGATTTAATGGTATGCGCTTTGACCAGCTGGTTGAGTATTGCACCGTCACCTGGCCAGAATTTATAATTAACGGGGCCGGGAAGTGTTGTTAAGTCAATCACCAGTAATCCTGCATCTACGCCAATAGTTCCGTTAGCTTCTGTAACGCAGTAAGCGAAATCCCCAAGCACCGTGATTTCATGCCATATTGAAACGGAAGTGAATATCGTGTCAAGCACTACCGGGGCGGCAGCATTGGTAATATCCGCAATCACAATTCCATCGTTTGCACCGATGATTGCATACTCATTTCCGCTATTGTCATTATAATGCCAGCATCCTGCCAATACCTGGCCGTAATTTATGGTGGAGAGAAGCGTAAGATTTTTTTGTGCCGGGGAAGAAGTAAATGCAATAACTAAAGAAAGGAGGAAAGGTATAAATTTTTTCATGATGTTATTTTTGGAAAAACAATATTACGAAAAATACAGGGATGAAAAGTTATGACAGGAATTTTTTGATCCTGAAATACCAGGCTGATGTTATACGGAACGCAGGGTGAGAAGCGTTACATCATCATTAAAAGCGGTTTCCTTCCTGAAATCGTTCAGCGCATTTAAAATGCATTGGTGAAAAGATGCTAAGGTTTGCTCTGCATGGCATGATTCAATCATCTTTTTTATATATTCAAGACCGTATGAATTGCCGTTCATGTCTTCCAGCTCAGTAACTCCGTCTGTATAACAAAACAGCATGGAACCTTTGGGGAAATGAGCTGTCCCTTCTTTTATGAAAGGAAGTTCCTTAAACATACCGAGCCCGATCGTACCATTCTCGAGCAAATCGAAATGTTCGTTATGAAAAAGCAGCGGGGGATTATGTCCTGCATTTATGTACTGAATATTTTTTGTGTGATGATTGATCTTTGCAAGAAAAACAGTAATAAACTTTTCTCCTTTTGCATTCTTAAAAACAGTTGCATTAAGCGTTTTTATCAATTCAGGAAGTGACTCTATGTGTCTTGACATGGCATGCAGGTTGGCCTGGAAATTTGACATCAGCAATGCAGCTGCAAGTCCCTTTCCCGACACATCTGCCATGCATATCATGGATTCGTTATCATTTATTTTGAAGTAATCATAATAATCACCGCCTACTTCCTGGTGAGGAAGATACGTGGCAGCCACATCAAATACACTGTGCCCGTCAAGGGTTTCAGGAAACAGCATGCATTGCATTTCTGCGGCAAGCTCCATTTCTTTTTCAAGTGAAGCCTTGCGGATGGATTCTTTCGTAAGCCTTTTATTCTCGATGGCAACCACGATCAGGTTAGTGATGGTATGGATGAAAGGAACTATTCTTTTCTGGTTGCCTTCCATTTTTGAATAATCGCCAATCAATGCATACGCCAATGACTTTTCGTTATGGAAAACAGGAATGATGGTTTCAAATTCCGAAATCCACCCCGGCTTTTTTAAACCGGCCTGGTACAGATCATTCAGGTTATCAAAATCGTTGTCAAGATTTATTTCGAGCTTTTCATAGTCAACACCGAAAGATAAAATATGCTGCCATTTTTCTTCATGGAGAAACAGGATCAGTTTTCCCACTTTCAGATGCTCTTCCAAAACGGTTTTATAAATCCGGAAAAGCTGTTCTGCCGAAAGGTTGTAATTGATCGCTTTGGTAATCTGCAAAAGCCAATGCAGCTTCAGCGTTTTGGAATTTAACTCTTTTTCTAAACTGGTTTCACGAACTTCCATTAAAGGAGCAGAGGGTTTTAGTTCAAGGTTCAAGGTTCAAAGTTTCAGGTTACGAAAACAATTGGTAATGGTTGCTTTTTATTGCAAATATTAATCCAGTTTTTGAATCAGTTCCGGCAGGCGTTTTATCATCGCGATCTCTTTCATCTTATCACGTGCATCCCGAACCGGGCTGCCAAAATAAGTTTTATTTCCGTCAAGTGACTTCCCGATTCCCGATTGTCCCAACACCACCGCACCTTTTCCGATTGTTAAATCTTTCTGCACGCCCACCTGGCCCCACAAAATAACATCATCTTCAATCGTAACCACTCCTGCAATGCCGACCTGTGCTGCAAACAAACAATTTTTCCCGATCACTGTATCATGTCCAACATGAACATGGTTGTCCATTTTAGTTCCTTTGCCGATAACGGTGTCGCCCGAAACTCCTTTATCAATCGTACAGCAGGCTCCAATCTCCACATCGTCTTCAATAACCACTCTTCCGCATGAAATTAATTTATCATATCCTTCAGGCCTTTTTTTAAAATAAAAAGCGTCAGAGCCGATCACCGTGTTTGCATGAATGATAACATTGTTTCCCACCATGCAATGATCGTAAATGACAGCACCCGGATGAATCAAACAATTTTTTCCAATGGCCACATTGTTGCCGATAAATGCCCCGGGTTGAATAACGGTTCCTGCACCAATGGTTGCCTCATCACTGATTAATTTTTCCGAAGCGCGGAATTTCCTGAAATGTGTTGTTAAAATATTATAATCCCTGAACGGATCATCTGAAATGATCAGCGCTTTTCCGGGAGGACATTCCACTTCCTTATTGATTAAGATAATAGTGGCGGCAGATTGCAATGCCTTATCATAATATTTTGGATGGTCCACAAACGTGAGGTCGCCTTTTTCCACTTTATGGATTTCATTGAAACCCGTTACCGGAAAATCATCTTTGCCGATGGATTTTCCTTTGATAAGCGCAGCAATTTCTTTGAGCGAAGACGGTTTTTTCAGCTTCATTATGGAGTGGGATGGACAAAAGTACAAAAAGGGATTTTTTGATCCACCTTATCGCGCAAAGGGATTGTTTTCCGGTTGAAGATTTTCGATTGTGAGAATGGTTAAGGCTTTGATTGTTTCATAGTCCCTGTGAAAAACAGGAGACTATGAAAGTACAGAAATACAGAGGCGGAAAATAGTTTTCGCTATTTAGTTTTTATAAGCCGTAAAACTTTTTTTACCTGTCCCGATCCATCGGGATTTTTTCCATCCGTAATTGTCGCAGCGTAAACTCCCGGAGTTAATTGAGATCCCGATAGCAATCGGGAGTGAAGTATGAATCGTCCATTATTCATTTCACCGGATTCAAGTAATTTTCCCACCATATCATAAACGCTGACAGAAATTTTTTCTGTACTTTCATTCTCGGTTTCAAAAATAAAATCACCTGATGACGGATTGGGATAAACTTTCACATCAAATGCACTTTCACTTTCACTCAACTTACAGGGAACTGTCACCGTCACCCCGGTTGATAGCTTGCTGCATCCGTAACTGTTGGTCACTTTAATTTTATATGTACCGGCAATGGTTGCAGTGTAGTTTTTATTCGTAGCACCGGTAATATCATTCCCTCCTTTTTTCCATTGATACGTATATCCTGTTCCTGAATTTCCTTCCAGCAGTACGCTTCCGCCTGCACAGAATGTTGTGGGTCCCTGTGGGGTTATGGTTGCGGATGGCTGCGGATTTGTTGTAAGCACGGTTGCAGTTGCAATGGTTTTTGAACACCCGTTAACGGTATTGGTAACAGTGACCTTATAACTTCCTCCCGTGGTTGCAGCGTAAAAGGAATTGGTTGCTCCGCTGATATCATTACCTCCTTTTTTCCATTGATACGTTTTATTGGCTCCGGCAGGAACGGTTAAAACAACAGTATCCCCCATGCAAAATGTCACGGAACCTGTATAGGTTATTGCAGCAGATGGAAGCGTATTCTCTGTGACTATAACATTATTTGATACAATATTTCCACAACCGGTTGTTGTAACAACACAACAATACTGGCCGCCTGCTGTTGCTGAATAAGAAGATAAGGTAGCCCCGGAAATACTGACTCCGTTTTTCTTCCATTGATATGCAGTACCCGGTGAAGCAGTGAGTAAAACATTTTCCCCCGGGCAAAAAGTTACAGATCCGGAAGGGGAAATAACAACGTTGCATGCTGTCCATTGGGCAACATAATTATATCCGGAACTGTTGGTAAACCATCCTGCTGCATAAATATTTCCGTAGGCATCGCTGCAAACAGAATTAATAGTACCATAAACCGCCAATCCATTTAGCTTGTGCCAGGAGCTTCCGTTATATTTGGCAACATACATTTTTCCGGAACTGTTGGAAAAATTTCCCCCGGCATAAATATTTCCGGATGGATCGCTGCAAACAGAATTAATAGAACTATTAGCCGCCAATCCATTCAGTCCTCCCAGCTCGCTCCAGGAGCTTCCGTTATATTTAGCAACATAATGTTTATGTGAACTGTTGATAAACGATCCTGCTGCATAAATATTTCCGGAGGTATCGCTGCAAATAGTTCTAATTTCACCATTAGGTGCCAATCCATTCAGTCCCCCGAGCTCGCTCCAGGAGCTTCCGTTATATTTGGCAACATACCTGTTTCCTGAAAATTCGTTTGGACCGTTGGTAAACCATCCTGCTGCATAAATATTTCCGGAGGCATCGCTGCAAACAGTAAAAATAGCATCATTAGCCGCCAATCCATTCAGTCCTCCCAGCTCGCTCCAGGCGCTTCCGTTATATTTGGCAACATACGTATTTCCTGAACTGTTGGTGAAATCTCCTGCTGCATAAATATTTCCGGAGGCATCGCTGCAAACAGAAGGAATGCTCAAATTAGCCGACAATCCATTCAGTCCTCCCAGCTCGCTCCAGGAGCTTCCGTTATATTTGGCAACATAATATTTTCCCGAACTGTTAGTAAATCCTCCTGTTGCATAAATATTTCCGGAGGCATCGCTGCAAATAGATGCAATACCATTATTAGCCGCCAATCCATTCAGTCCTCCCAGTTCGCTCCAGGAGCTTCCGTTATATTTGGCAACATAATAATTTCCTGAACTGTTTTGAAACCCTCCTGCTGCATAAATATTTCCGGATGCATCGCTGCAAACAGATGTAATCCGATAACTAGCCGCCAATCCATTCAGTCCTCCCAGTTCGCCCCATGCGCTTCCGTCATATTTGGCAACATAATATTTTCCTGAACTGTTGGTAAACACTCCGGCTGCATAAATATTTCCGGAGGTATCGCTGCAAACAGACCAAATTCTTTCGTTAGCCGCCAATCCATCCAGTCCTCCCAGCTCGTTCCAGGATTGAGCTTTAATAAAATTGCAGAAAAGAAAAAGCGCTGGTAGAAGGAGCATCCCACTTCGCTTCAACTTCGCTAAAGCTATGTTGAACACGTGAAGCTTACAACTACGTTTAAACTCCGTTGCACAAGTCGTAGGAATCCCACTTCGCTGAAACTTCGTGGGATAAAGAAAATTTTTTTTCATTTTGTGGTTGATTAATTTTTTTGCTTGCACAAGTTTTCGCTATTTCGTTTTTATAAGCCGCAAAACTTTTTTATTTTTTCCATCCGTAATTGTCGCAGCGTAAACTCCGGGAGATAATTGCGGATTGCGGATTGTAAATTGCGAATTGAAAATATTTTCTGAATAAATTAATTTTCCCACCATATCATAAACGCTGATAGACATTTTTTCATTCTCAGCATTTGACATTTCGAAAATAAAATCACCTGATGACGGATTGGGATAAACTTTCACATCAATCCCGATAGCTATCGGGACACTTTCACTTTCACCTTCACCTTCACTTTCTTTACAGGGAACTGTAACCGTTACTCCGCCTGAAAGCTTTGAGCATCCGAAAGTGTCAATCACCTTCAGCTTATAAACTCCTGCACTGGTTGCTGTAAAGTTTTTATTGGTAGCTCCCGCAATATTAGTTCCTCCTTTTTTCCAATGATACGTATATCCTGTTCCTGCATTACCTTTCAGCAAAACACTTCCTCCTGCACAGAATGTTGTGGGTCCCTGCGGAGTGATGGTTGCCGGTGGCTGCGGCTCTATGGTAAGTCCGGTTGCAGTTTCAGTGGTTTTTGAACACCCGGTAATGGTATTGGTAACAGTCACCTTATAACTTCCTCCTGTGCTTGCAGGATATGAGGAATCGGTTGCTCCGTTGATATCATTACCTCCTTTTTTCCATTGATATGTTTTATTGGCTCCTGTGGGAGCATTTAAAACAACCGTATCCCCCACGCAAAAAAAAGCAGAACCTGAATAGGTTATTACAGCAGATGGCTTCGGAGCTGTTGTAAGCACGGTTGCATTTGCAGTGGTTTGCCCACACCCGGTAACGGTATCAGTAACGGTCACCTTATAACTTCCTCCTGTGCTTGCAGGATATGTGGAATTGGTTGCTCCGCTGATATTATTACCTCCTTTTTTCCATTGATACGTTTTATTGGCTCCGCCCGGAACACTTAAAATAAGCGCATCCCCTATGCAAATTACCGGGAAACCTGTGTGGTTTATTGCAGCAGATGGAAGCGGATTCACTGTGACTATAACAGCATCCGACAGAACATTTCCACAAGCGGTTGTTGTAACATCACAATTATACTGACCGCTTGCGATTGGTGAATAAGAAGATAAAGTAGCCCCGGAAATATTGACTCCGTTTTTCTTCCATTGATACGCAGTACCCCCTGAAGCAGTGAGTAAAAAATTTTGCCCTGCGCAAAAAGTTACAGGTCCGGAAGGAGAAACAAGAACGTTGCATACGATACATTTGGCAACATAATATTTTCCGGAATTGTCGGTGAAGTATCCTGTTGCATAAATATTCAGGGAGGCATCGCTGCAAATAGATTTGATATCATTATTAGCCGCCAATCCATCCACTCCGCCCAGCTCGCTCCAGGAGCTTCCGTTATATTTGGCAACATACCTGAATCCTGAACTGTTGTAAAAACCTCCCCCGGCAAAAATATTTCCGGAGGCATTGCTGCAAACAGATCTGATAAAATCACCAGCCGACAATCCATTTAGCCCTCCCAGCTCACTCCAGGAGCTTCCGTTATATTTGGCAACATAATATTTTCCTGAACTGTTGGTGAACGCTCCGGCTGCGTAAATATTTCCGGAGGCATCGCTGCAAACAGACAGAATACCATAATTAGCCGATAATCCATTCAGTCCGCCCAGCTCGCTCCAGGAGCTTCCGTTATATTTGGCAACATACTTTTTTGCTGAACTGTTGGTAAACGATCCTGCTGCATAAATATTTCCGGAGGCATCACTGCAAACAGAATTAACAGCACCGTTAGCCGCCAATCCATTCAGTCCTCCCAGCTCGCTCCAGGAGCTTCCGTTATATTTGGCAACATACTTTTTTCCTGAACTGTTGGAAAATCCTCCTGCTGCGTAAATATTTCCGGAGGCATCGCTGCAAACAGATACAATACTGGAATTAGCCGACAATCCATTCAGTCCTCCCAGCTCGCTCCAGCCGCCTCCGTCATATTTGGCAACATAATATTTTCCGGAACTATTGGTGAATAATCCTGCTGCATAAATATTTCCCGATGCATCGCTGCAAACAGAATAAATAGCAGCATTAGCCGCCAATCCATTCAGTCCTCCCAGCTCGCTCCAGGTGCTTCCGTTATATTTGGCAACATACTTTTTTCCTGTACTGTTGGTGAACTCTCCTGCTGCATAAATATTTCCGGAGGCATCACTGCAAACAGAATTAATATCATCATTAGTCGCCAATCCCCTCATTCCTCCCAGCTCGTTCCAGGCGCTTCCGTCATATTTTGCAACATAATTCTTTCCTAAACTGTTCTCAAAATTTCCCCCGACATAAATATTTCCGGAGGCATCGCTGCAAACAGGAAAAATAGTATTATTAACCGACAATCCATTCATTCCCCCCAGCTCGCTCCAGGAGCTTCCGTTATATTTGGCAACATATCTTTTTCCTGAACTGTTGGAAAAGTATCCTGCTGTATATATATTTCCGGAGGCATCACTGCAAACAGAATTAATCCAACCACCAACCGCCAATCCATTCAGACCTCCCAGCTCGCTCCAGGCGCTTCCGTCATATTTGGAAACATAATATTTTCCTGAACTGTTGGTAAATCCTCCTGCTGTATATATATTTCCGGAGGCATCGCTGCAAATAGAATTAATTTGATGATTAGCCGACAATCCATTCAACCCTCCCAGCTCGCTCCAGGAGCTTCCATTATATTTGGCAACATACCATTTCCCTGAAATGTTGGTAAACAATCCTGTTGCATAAATATTTCCGGAGGCATCGCTGCAAATAGATGCAATCCAATTATTAGCCGCCAATCCATTCAGTCCTCCCGCCTCGCTCCATGTGCTTTGATCACATTTGGCAACATACCTGTTTCCAGAACTGTTGGTAAATGCTCCTGCTGCATAAATATTACCTGAGGCATCACTGCAAACAGTTATAATCCAATCATTAGCTGCCAATCCATTCAGTCCTCCCAGCTCACTCCAGGCGCTTCCGTTATATTTGGCAACATATCTTTTTCCTGAACTGTTGGTGAAGTGTCCCGCTGCATAAATATTTCCGGAGGCATCACTGCAAACAGAAGAAATACCACCATTAGCCGCCAATCCATTCAGTCCACCCAGCTCGCTCCAGGCGCTTCCGTTATATTTTGCAACATAATATTTTCCTGAACTGTTGGTGAAATTTCCCCCCGCATAAATATTTCCGGAGGCATCGCTGCAAACAGAATAAATACCATTATTAGCCGCCACTCCATTCACTACTCCCAACTGGCTCCAGGACTGAGCTTTAATAAGAGTGCAGAAAAGAAAAAGCGCTGAAAGAAGAAGCATCCCGCTTCGCTGAAGCTTCGCGGGATAAATAAAATTTTTTTTCATTTTGTGGTTGGTTTATCCCGAAGGGACTCCTTCGGAGTTTTTTTGCTTACTCTATCCGGTTTTCAGCTTCTCCGTTTGAATTTCACACGCAGACGGAATAGCTTTCGCTATTTCGTTTTTATAAGCCGTAAAACTTTTTTATTTTTTCCATCTGTAATTTTCGCAGCGTAAACTCCGGGAACTAATTTTGAATGTTGAATTATGCATGTTGAATTATGAATTGCATCTGATAAAATCAATTTTCCCACCATATCATAAACGCTGACAGAAATTTTTTCTGTAGCTGAATTCTCTCCGAAGGAGTCCTTTCGGACCGTTTCAAAAATAAAATCACCTGATGACGGATTCGGATACACTTTTACATCAAACGCACTTTCACTTTCACCTTCTTTACATGGAACACTAATGTTAACAGTACCCGAAGTTTTTGAGCAACCAATGCTGTTCGTCACCTGTACTTTATAATTCCCTGCTGTTGTTGCAGTATAATTTGCTAAGGTTGCTCCCGAAATAAAGTTGCTGCCTTTTTTCCATTTGTAAGTTAACCCTGATCCGGTGTTAGCAGAAAGAACTACACTTCCTCCTGCACAGAATGTTGTTGGTCCCTGTGGGGTTATGGTTGCGGATGGATGCGATATGGTAAGCACGGTTGCATTTACAGTGGTTTTTGAACACCCGGTGACGGTATTGGTAACAGTGACCTTATAATTTCCTCCCGTGGTTGCAGCATAAAAAGAATTGGTTGCTCCGCTGATATCGTACACTCCAAATTTCCATTGATACGTTTTATTGGCTCCTGCGGTAGCATTTAAAACAAGCGTATCCCCCATGCAAATTGTCGTGGAGCCTGTATAGGTTATTGCAGCAGATGAAAGTGGTTGCGCTGCAGTGACTGTAACAGTATTTGATACAATATTTCCACAACCGGTTATTGCAACAACACATTTATACTGACCGCTGTCGGTTGCTGAATAAGAAGATAAGGTAGCACCGGAAATACTGACTCCGTTTTTCTTCCATTGATATGCAGTACCCGGTGAAGCAGTGAGGACAACATTTTTACCGGTGCATAAATACACAGTTCCTGAAGGGGAAATAAGAACGTTGCATGTCGTATATTGGGCAACATACCTGTATCCTGAACTGTCAGTAAACTGTCCTGCTGCATAAATATTTCCGGGTGCATCGCTGAAAAGCGTCAGAATAGTATCGTTAGCCGCCAATCCATTCAGTCCTCCCAGCTCGCTCCAGGAGCTTCCGTTATATTTGGCAACATACCTGTTTCCTGAACTGTTGGAAAACACTCCTGCTGCATAAATATTTCCGGCTGCATCACTGCAAATAGAATAAATCAAATTATTAGCTGCCAATCCATTGAGTCCCCCCAGCTCGCTCCAGGCGCTTCCGTTATATTTGGCAACATACTTTTTCCCTGCACTGTTGGTAAACTTTCCGGCTGCATAAATATTTCCGGCTGCATCACTGCAAATAGAATAAATCCAATTGTTAGCTGCCAATCCGTTCAGTCCCCCCAGCTCGCTCCAGGTGCTTCCGTTATATTTGGCAACATACCTGTATCCTGCACTGTTGGAAAATCCTCCTGCCGTATAAATATTTCCGGAGGCATCCCTGCAAATAGATCTGATAGCATTATTAGCCGCCAATCCATTCAGTCCTCCCACTTCGCTCCAGGCGCTTCCGTTATATTTGGCAACATACTTGTTTCCTGAACTGTTGGAAAATCCTCCTGCTGTATAAATATTTCCGGATGCATCGCTGCAAACAGAATAAATATAATTATTAGCCGCCAATCCATTCGATCCTCCCAGCTCGCTCCAGTAGTTTCCCGTATATTTAGCAACAAACTTATTTCCTGAAAGGTTGGTAAACGTTCCTGCTGCATAAATATTTCCGGAGGGATCACTGCAAACAGAATAAATCCCAGACAGGTTTCCATTGAGAAAGCTCCAGTAGTTTCCGTTATATTTGGGAACGTAAAGAGCGTTTCCCGCAGCATAAATATTTCCGGAGGCATCGCTGCAAAGAGAAAGAATATCAGTAGTAGCCCCCAATCCAATCGGTCCTCCCAGCTCGCTCCAGGAGTTTCCGTTATATCTGGAAACATACTCATATCCGACAGTGTTGATAAACTCTCCTCCGGCATAAATATTTCCGGATGCATCGCTGCAAACAGAATGAATCCAACTATTAGCCGACAATCCATTAAGTCCTCCCAGTTCGCTCCAGGCGCTTCCGTTATATTTGGCAACATACCTTTTTCCCGAACTGTTCTGAAACAATCCTGCAGCATGAATATTTCCAGATGCATCACTGCAAACAGATTGAATCCAATTATTAGCCGCCAATCCATTCAGTCCTCCCAGCTCGCTCCAGGAGCTTCCGTTATATTTGGCAACATACTTCTTTCCTGAATTGTAGGTTGGACCGTTGGAAAACGATCCTGCTGCATAAATATTTCCGGAAGCATCACTGCAAACAGATATAATACCATCATTAGCCGACAATCCATTCAATCCCCCCAGCTCGTGCCATGCGCTTCCGTTATATTGGGCAACATACACTTTTCCTGAACTGTTCCAAAAATCTCCTGCTGCATAAATATTTCCGGAGGCATCGCTGCAAATAGATTTAATACTATTATTAGGCGCCAATCCATTCAGTCCCCCCAACTCGCTCCAGGAGCTTCCGTTATATTTGGCAACATAATATTTTCCTGAACTGTTGGAAAATGCTCCTGCTGCATAAATATTTCCGGAGGCATCGCTGCAAACAGAATAAATAATATTATTGGCCGCCAATCCACTCAGTCCTCCCAGCTCGCTCCAGGAGCTTCCGTTATATTTGGCAATATAATGTTTTCCTGAACTGTTGGTGAAATACCCTGCTGCATATATATTTCCGGAGGCATCGCTGCAAACAGAATTAATCCAACCATTAGCCGCCAATCCATTCAGTCCTCCCACTTCGCTCCATGAGCTTCCGTTATATTTGGCAACATACTGTTTCCCTGAACTATTGCTAAAACTTCCCCCGGCATAAATATTTCCGGATGCATCGCTGCAAGCAGAAAAAATATAATTATTGGCAGACAATCCATAATTTCCTCCTCCCAGCTCGCTCCAGGACTGAGCTTTAATAAGACTGCAGAAAAGAAAAAGCGCTGAAAGAAGAAGCATCCCACTTCGCTTCAACTTCGCTAAAGCTATGTTGAACACGTGAAGCTTACAACTACGTTTAAACTCCGTTGCACAAGTCGTGGGATAAAGAAATTTTTTTTTCATTTTGTTGTTGATTTATCCCGAAGGGACTCCTTCGGAGTTTTTTTGCTTACTCTTCCCGATAGCTATCGGGACGGTTTTCAGCTTCTCCGTTTGAATTTCACACGCAGGTGGAAGCAAACAAGAACCAAATCCGACAGAAAAAATTTTAATTTTCGTTTTCACAGCTTCAGGTTTTAATAAGAGGTAATACTCAAAAATTAGGCAGGATATTGAAAAATGAAAGCGTGATATTAAGAATTATTTCCTTAGCAGGCAAGAAAAAAGTGAATTATTTTTTCAAGTGAGGTTTACTGTTCACGTTTGAAACCGCCCGATGAACTCCGTTCACCGAACAATGTCTTCCTGAAAAAAATTATACACTTTATATTTTGCGCGTGTATTTTGGGGAAAATAGTTTGTTACTTTTGTAAACAACTTGAAACCCCCGTATATCCCCATGTTTACGACCGATCTCGTAAGCTTTTGCTTTAAAAATTTTCAGGACAGAGTAAGAAGCTTCGCATTAATCTGCATTACACTTTGCATTCTTTTTTCAGCTTCACCTTCCCGGTCTCAAATTCTTCCTTCCGGTTTCAGCGTTCAGCTGGTCAGCAGCGGGTTAACCGAAGTGGAAGGTATATGCTTTGATTCCACCGGTCGGGGATATGCATGGGAAAAGGCCGGCAAAGTATGGGTATATGATACCAACGGGGTAAAACTGGCAACTCCGTTGCTCGACATCAGCCCGGAAGTTGGAAACTGGCGCGATCATGGGTTAAACGGGTTTTGCCTCGATCCGAATTTCAGAACAAATGGTTTTTTCTATCTCTTTTATACTGTGGACAGGCATTACCTGATGAATTTCGGAACAGGTAATTATAATGCAGCCAGCGATGAATATTACAATGCGACTATAGCCCGGGTGACAAAATACACTGCAAATGCGGCAACAAACTTTACCACAGTTGTATCGGGCAGCAGGCTAATATTGATCGGGGAGAATAAGAAAACCGGGATTCCCATTTTGCACCAGTCACACAGCGGGGGGCAAATGGTTTTCGGAAGGGACGGTTCACTGCTTGTTGCAACCGGGGATGGGGCAAGCTACCAGATTTTTGATTGCGGTGATACTGCACTTGCCGGTTATACATACATGATGCAGGCATTGCAGGATACCATTATCCGTGACAAAGAAAATGTCGGGTCCTTCCGCTGCCAGCTCATAGATTGCCTCAATGGAAAAATTCTGAGGATTGATCCTGCAACGGGTAACGGGCTTCCGTCAAATCCATATTATGATGCGGCAAATCCGCGGTCTGCAAAATCGAGGGTATGGGATCTCGGGTTAAGAAACCCCTTCCGCATGAGCATCCGGCCCGGAACAGGAAGTACAGACATGACGGCAGGCAACCCGGGAGTTTTATTTATCGGTGATGTGGGAATGGAAGCTTATGAAGACCTCAATGTGGCAACAGGCCCGGGACTTAACTTCGGATGGCCGCTCTTTGAAGGATTAACGCTTCACCCGCAGTATAATTCAGTTTGTAACTCGGTAAATAAAGATGCTCCTAATCCTTTGTATGGAGGATCCTGCACCAGCCAGTATTTTAAATTCAAAGATTTGATCATCCAGGCAACGCTCGCCCCTTCATTTCCCAATCCCTGCAATGCAGGCCAGCAAATTCCTGCCAACATCCCGCACTTCGTACACACCCGGCCCGTTATTGACTGGGACCATACACAGTCTTTGGCACGCACAGGGATTTACAGCGGAAATAATGCTGCCGAAATCAGCATCAGCAGTGCGCAATCTCCTGTAAAAGGTTTTAATTTTCAGGGACACTGTTCCATTGCAGGAGCGTGGTATTCCGGAACAAAATATCCGTCCATCTACCAGGGCACCTATTTTCACTGCGATCTCATTGAAGCATGGATACACAATCTCAAATTCAATAGCAGCAATACTGCCGATTCGGTAAAAGTTTTTGCTGACAGCATAGCTAATATTGTGAGCCTTCAGTATAACCCGAAAGATCAATGGTTATATTATATTAAATATCCCTCTGATATTTACAGGATCGTTTATACCTCCTCTGTAAATGGTGCTCCTGATGCTATGGCTTCGCAGGATGTGGTGTATGGCGCAAAACCGCTGCTTGTTCATTTCACAGGAAATAATTCTTCCGATCCTGAAAACCTTCCGTTAACGTATTCATGGAATTTCGGTGATGGCACTTCCCTGAACACTTCTGCAAATCCCACGCATACATTTAATCCCGCAACAAATAATCCCATTGCATTCACTGTAAAATTAACGGTGACTGATAATATCGGTCAGAAAGATTCTGTAGAATTAAAAGTCTATGTAAATGATACACCTCCGCAGGTGAATATCGTAAGTTTTGATGACGGTGATTTATTCACCATGTCACACGACACCAACCTGCCGTTACAGGCAAATGTATCTGATGCAGAAAGTACAGATCATTTTTTAAGTTATTCGTGGCAAACATTTTTGCATCACAATACCCACGAGCACCCGGAAGCTTCGGATACCAACAGGATAACATCAACTGTAATCAGCCCGGTAGGTTGTGATGGCAATACTTACTATTACCGCATAGCGCTTACCGTAACGGATCCCATCGGCCTTTCCACAATCGTGGAGGGTAGTGTATATCCTTCGTGTGATCCTCCCGCTCCTGATTTTTCATCCAATGTTACAACCGGGTGTCCCGGCTTGCAGGTGATCTTTACGGATGCCACCACTAAATTTCCTGATTCATGGCTGTGGACATTTCCTGGAGGAACCCCATCATCATCCACTTTGCAAAATCCGGTTGTAGTTTATTCAACTTCCGGAACGCGCAATGTAACGCTTGCCACCACCAATACACGTGGTACAAACACAAAAACCAAAACGGGCTATATAGTTGTAAATTCAATACCCACCGCCACCATCACTCCTGCCGGAACGGATACTATTTGTCCGCAACCAATGTTGCTTACTGCAAATTCAGGAACCAACCTTATTTACCAATGGCAGAAGGGCGGCAACGATATAGCGGGAGCAACCGGCTCGGCATACAATGCCGTGGTGGGCGGCAGCTATAAAGTAAGGGTTACGCGCACAACCACAGGTTGCAGCAATGTTTCTACAGTAAAAAAAATTATTTACAGGACATTAACGGCTGTTGCAACTCCCCAGGGACCGGTCACTTTCTGTGCAGGTGACAGTGTTAAAATTTCTGCTAATTCAGGGTCTTATACTTATCAATGGAAAAAAGCCGGGGTAAATATTTCCGGGGCAACCAAAAAAAATTATACAGCAAAAACTGCAGGTAATTACAAGGTGCAGGTAACGGATGCATTCGGTTGTACAAAAGTTTCGAATGTGGTCACCGTTACGGTGAATTGTAAGCTGGGTGAAAATGCGGGAGAACTTTTCACTGCCAATATAAGTCCCAATCCTGTCCACGATCAGGCGGTGATTACCGTTTCCATGTCTGAAAAGGGAATGATCAATATCAGCATATATGATGCGCTGGGAAGAAAAATAAATTCTGTGGCTGAAAACTTTTTATCGGGTGAAGGTGAGCATTCATTCAGCCTGGATGTGTCATCTTTTACCCCGGGGATTTATTTTGTAAAAGTGTTCAATGAAAACCGGGAGAAAATTTTAAAGCTTATTGTTGATAAGGGAAATTAGAACGGATAGTGCCGCTTTCTTCTTTCTGCTTTTTACTTTCTACTCCCCGCATCTCCATCACCCGAAAAGCACTACCTTTGCACCCTTAAAATTTCAGCCCTCTTTAAATTGAATGCAAAATATCCGCAACATAGCCATTATTGCCCACGTTGACCATGGTAAAACAACGCTGGTTGACAAAATTTTACACCAGACACAGATTTTCCGTGAAAACCAATTTGTAGGGGAATTGATCCTCGATAACAATGATCTTGAACGAGAACGCGGCATTACCATTGTTGCAAAAAACGTTTCTGTAACCTACAAAGGAGTTAAGATTAATATCATTGATACGCCCGGCCACGCTGATTTTGGCGGAGAAGTGGAGCGTGTGCTGACAATGGCTGATGGAGTGCTGCTCCTCGTTGATGCTTTTGAAGGACCCATGCCGCAAACGCGGTTTGTTCTGCAAAAAGCTTTGACGCTGGGTTTAAAACCCATCCTGGTGATCAATAAAGTGGATAAAGAAAACTGTCGTCCTGATGAAGTGCATGAAGCAGTGTTTGATTTGTTTTATCATCTCGATGCAACAGAAGACCAGTTAAATTTTCCGACTCTTTACGGTTCATCCAAGCAGGGATGGATGAGCACCGATTGGAAAAATGAAACCAAAGACATCACTGCTTTGCTCGATGCCATCCTTGAATTTATTCCTCCTGCCCCGCACCGTGACGGAACTCCGCAGATGCTGATCACTTCGCTCGATTATTCATCATACGTGGGACGGATTGCCATCGGAAGAGTTTTTCGCGGAACGATGCGCGAAAATATGCCTGTGTCGCTTGTAAAGCGTGATGAAACCATTACCAAATCGCGTATCAAAGAGCTTTTCATATTTGAAGGGTTGACAAGAAAAAAAGTAAGCGAGGTTTCATCAGGCGAAATTTGCGCAATGGTGGGTATCGAGAATTTTGAGATCGGTGATACGGTCGCTGATTTTGAAAATCCTGAAGGAATGAAAACCATTGCAGTGGATGAACCCACCATGAGCATGTTGTTTACCATTAACAATTCTCCATTCTTTGGCAAAGAAGGAAAATTTGTTACCTCCCGCCATTTACGTGACCGTCTTTTTAAGGAAACCGAAAAAAATCTTGCACTGCGTGTGGAAGAAACTGCTTCACCGGATTCTTACCTTGTATTCGGAAGAGGTATTTTGCATTTGTCAATCCTGATTGAAACCATGAGGAGGGAAGGGTATGAATTGCAGGTGGGTCAGCCGCAGGTGATCATTAAAGAAATTGACGGAGTTAAATGTGAACCTATCGAAGTGCTGACGGTTGATACGCCTGCGGAAGTTTCAGGGAAAGTGATTGAACATGTTACGGCACGCAAAGGAGACCTTCTTGTGATGGAGCCCAAAGGTGATTTGCAGCATCTTGAATTTAATATTCCGGCAAGAGGAATCATCGGTTTGCGCAATGCCATTCTAACCTCTACGGCAGGAGAAGCTACCATAGCACATCGTTTCAGATCCTACGAACCCTGGAAAGGCCAGATCCCTGAACGTATCAACGGAGTGCTGATAGCAAAGCAGGCCGGCACAACTACCGCTTATTCCATTGATAAATTGCAGGACCGCGGCTCTTTCTTCGTCAGTCCGGGTGAAGTGGTATACGGAGGACAGGTTATAGGAGCGCACATTCGTCCTGATGATCTTGTTATCAATGCCTGCGAACCAAAAAAGCTTACCAACATGCGCGCATCAGGAAGCGATGAAAATGTGAGGATCACGCCTAAAATAAATTTTTCACTCGAAGAAGCAATGGAATACATTGAGAACGATGAATACCTTGAAGTAACTCCCAAGGCTATCCGCATGAGGAAGATTTATCTTGATGACAATGTGAGAAAGCGCATGGAGAAAAAATCGGAAGTGGTGTAAAAATTCCGGGTATCAGTCCACTGAAATTATTTTATCATTTTCAAAATAAAAACAGCCTTCTGTAATTTTGCGACAGCTCCTGTTCTGGATTTTCTCTTTCCCGATTTGTGTTTAAATGTATCTTAGTGCCTTTGTGTCTTTGGGGCAAAAAATAACAGCCACGATGCCGATAGCTCCATAGGAGTCCCTTCGGGGCTATCGGGACTAAGACACAAAGAAGCACAAAGAAAAAATCAAACTGAGAGACTACCAGATACTTTAAACTTTATACTTTCCCTGAGGGATGCTCCAAAGGAGTCCTTCGGACCTTCGGCACAAACTTTAACCCTTTTATATCGTAGTTTTGTTCCCGAAATCTGAAAATGGAATTAACATCTTCAAAGATCAGGGTAAGGCAATCATTGATTGATGAATCTTTCAATATTGATATCACAAACCGGTACAGGTTATTTATTCAGATGGGAAATGATTTCCTGTCAGCATGTGTTTTGGATGAATCAAGAAAAAAATTTATCTGCCTGGAAGATTTTCATTTTCCTTTTTCAGAAAATGCAGGGATGCTTGCTGAAAAATGTGAATTTGCGCGACAGCAAAGTAAATTGCTGACCAGTGAGGATTTTCTTTCCGTAAATTGCTGTGTCAGCTTTCCCAAATCTGTTTTAGTTCCTGAACCGTTGTATGATAAGCACGCTGAAAAACATATGCTGGACTTTAATTTTGGAGAAGGTTCCGAAGAAATTATTCTTTCAGATGAGCTGAAGCTCATTCATGCCAAAAATTTGTTTTGCATTCCCCCGGTCGTTGAAAAAATGTTTCATTACTGGTTTCGCAACATCGCGATACATCATCAATCCACTTCTTTAATCAGCAGCATATTGATCGCAAATAAAAACAGGCAGGATAGATCGGTCACTGTAAATGTGCGGACGGAAGATTTTGATATCGTTGTTACGGAAGGGAGCAAGCTGATTTTTCATAATTGTTTTCACTATAAAACAAGCGAAGATTTCATGTATTTTATTTTATTTGTATTTGAGCAATTACAGCTGAATCCTGAAACAATTGAAATGAAGCTTGCAGGAGATATTGACCGTTTTAATCCGCTTTATAAAAGCGCATGCCGGTATGTGAAAAAAGTGGATTTCTGTGAACTGCCTCCGTTTTATAAATACAGTTACAAACTTGAGGACTTGCCACCCGGAACATATTACTCATTGTTCAGCCAGCACCTGTGCGGATCATAAGCGGTATTTTCAAAGGAAGGATTATAAATGCTCCCGGTAATCTTCCATCACGGCCTACCACCGATTTTGCAAAAACAGGCCTGTTTAATATCCTGAATTCCCGTTACCTGTTTGAACAATTGACAGTGCTTGACTTGTTTGCCGGAACAGGAAATATCAGTTATGAATTCTGTTCCCGCAAATGCATATCAGTGACCGCTGTTGAAGAAAACTTTGAATGCGTAAAATTTATAAGAAAAATTTTTTCAGATTTGAAAACTGAAAACGCTTTCGTCATTCGTGCAGATGTCTTTGAATATCTGAAAAAAACTTCCCGGGCTGCTGCCGATATTATTTTTGCCGACCCTCCGTTTGAATTGAAAAACTATGATGAGCTGATTGATCTTATCTTTGAAAATAAATTATTGAAAGAAAAAGGAATATTTATACTTGAACACCAGTCAAAAAATCACTTCACTGAAAGCAAACATTTTATGGAAGAAAGAAAGTATGGGAATGTAAGTTTCACTTTTTTTGCAGAAAAAATTCAGGAGAAATAAAAAGTAATCCAAATCGCTCTGAAGGGGATACCTTCAGGAAATGCAAAATGCAAAATGCAAAATACAAAATGCAAAATACAAAATGTAAAATGTAAAATGTAAAATGTAGAACCTTAAATCCTAAATCTAAAATCCTAAATCCAAAATGTCTATAGCAGTATTTCCCGGATCATTTGACCCCATCACAGTTGGCCATGTGGATATTATTAATCGTGCAGCCCCGCTGTTTGAAAAAATTATTATCGGAATCGGTAATAATATTCAAAAGGAATACATGTTCCCTGCTGAAAAACGGGAAGAATGGATTAAAAACACTTTTGCAGGAAATTCAAAAATTGAAGTAAGGACGTATGACGGGCTGACGGTCAACTTCTGTAAACGCATGCATGCAGTTTACATCATCCGCGGCTTGCGCAATTCCAACGATTTTGAATTTGAACAGGCCATTGCACAAATGAATAAGGCAATGGCGGCCGGCATTGAAACCGTTTTTATTCCATGCGATCCTCAATACACAGCAGTGGCTTCCTCAATAGTAAGAGACATTATAAAGAACAAAGGTGATGTCAAAATGTTTGTTCCCGGTGCAGTAAAGTTTTAGTTAGATGAGATGGACAGGAAAGGTTTACGGCAGAATAATTAATTGTTCAGAAAATAATCCATCAGGTCATCCACCGGCTTTACAATTATTTTTCCTATCGTAAAACCATTTTCACCGGCTACTTTTTGCAGGGTGTCTTTAAAGTAATAGGCTATAGATCCGATAAAATGTACAGGTGCAGATGTGTATTGTTCGTAAGCGGCAATGTTGGTTTCAAAAAAATCGGTCATGCCTTTATAAACAAATTGTTTTATCCATGAATGTTCCTGGTGGTCAGAAAGAAATTTTGCAAACGAAGCGAGGTAAACATTCGGATCAGGCATCTGGTACACATGCCTGATCATTTTTTCTTTGGTCATTTTATACTTGGCATAAAAAGCTTTGCGCAAATCAGCGGGCATCACTTCATAAACAAAATATGCAAGCAATTTTTTTCCGTAATAGCTGCCCGAGCTTTCATCACCCAGCACATAGCCTAACCCATGGCGTGTTTGGGAAATATCTTTGCCATTATACCAGGCAATATTAGAACCCGTTCCAAGTATGCAGACCAGCCCGGTGCTGTCATTACATGCTGCCAGCGCAGCGCCCAGCATATCATGATCCACCAGCACTTTTGCGTCAGGAAAAACTTTTTTTAATCCGTCTGCAATAATTTTATTTCGTGCGGGGCTTGAGCATCCGGCTCCGAAAAATTTTACATCCGTTATTTTGGCAGCATATTTTTTCATCGGCCTGTTCCTGCTCAGCTCTTTATAAACAGTCTGCGCATTATGAAAAAAAGGATTGAATCCCATGGTGGTAAACGAAGTGATAACTTTTCCTTTATCGGCCAAAAGCCAATCGGCTTTAGTGGAACCGCTGTCGGCAACGAGGAGCATGAATAAATTGTTAAATTGTTAAATTGTTATATTGTTCATTGACTATCGTCTATTGTCAATGGTCTGTTGTTTTTCCAACCGCCTATTGCAGCATCTTCACATAGCGCACCAAATCCTTATCTAACGGTGCATGTTCTTTCACGGCATTGTCAAGGGAGGTAAAAGTAATTTTATTATTGATGACTCCTGTCATTTTATTTGATTCGCCATTGAGCAATGCTTCTACTGCCGAAACTCCGAACCTTGTAGCCAATATTCTGTCAAAGCAGGTGGGGTTACCGCCTCTTTGAATATGCCCGAGAATGGTGACCCGCGCATCATAGCCGGGAATTTTTTCTTTCACTTTTTTTGCAATTATAAGCGCCCCGCCTGCTTCGTCACCTTCAGCTACAATTACAATGGTTGATTTGTTATTTGCTTTGCGTTCACGCAACAATTTTACCAGTTTATTTATATCGGTTTTTGTTTCAGGAAGCAATATTTCTTCAGCGCCACCTGCAATGCCTGTCCACAAAGCAATGTAACCGGTATCGCGTCCCATCACTTCAATAAAAAATAAACGGTCGTGAGCAGAAGCGGTGTCTTTCACTTTGTCAATAGCCTGGAGGGTGGTATTTATGGCGGTATCAAACCCGAGAGTGTAATCCGTCCCGAAGAGGTCATTGTCAATAGTTCCGGGGATGCCGATAAAAGGGATATCAAACAGTTTGTTAAATTCGACCGCACCCCTGAATGTTCCGTCACCGCCAATGGCAACAATTCCGTCAATTTTATTTTTTTTTAAATGGGTATAAGCAGCGTTCATTCCCTTCCGGGTCATGAAGGCTTTACTGCGTGCAGTTTTTAAAATAGTACCGCCACGCTGAATAATATTGCTTGCCGTTTTAGAGTCGAGTGTAATAAATTCTCCTTTCATCATTCCGTCATAGCCATGTATGATTCCCACAACTTCTTTTTTATACCACAGTGCGGTTCTTACGATGGCCCTTATGCAGGCATTCATGCCCGGTGCATCTCCGCCCGAAGTGAACACTGCAATCTTTTTTAATACTTTTTTCATCGCGATTCAAAATTAGCTTTTCAAAATTAATTGATAAGAAAATTCCTGATTAAAAATATTTTATACTTTTATGGAATCAAATCTTAAAAACAAATCAAACAAAATCTTTAATCAAAAAGCTTTATGAGAATATCATCCGCATGTAAAAAAATATTTTTATCAACTGCGTTATTATGGGTTTCGTTTATAAATGTGAATGCTCAATCACTTATGGAAGGGTTTGATGATATTACGCTTCTTCCCGGGGCCGGCTGGGAGTTAATAAACATGAGCAACCCGATCGGGCTGCAGGCTGAATGGGTACAGGGGTACAGCCCTCTTTGCAATGTGCTCTATTATTTTCCTGCAAACTCAGGCGATAGCTCATCGTTCATTTGCGGCAGTTTTCATAATACTGCCGGAGCAAGTGTTATAAGCAACTGGTTGTTAACGCCCGCACTGTCTATTCACAATAATGATACATTATACTTTTATACCCGGAGTGCAGCAGCCGGAGCGAATGTTTATCCTGATCGCCTGCAAGTAAGAATGAACCAATCTACCACCAGTAATGTAGGTACTGATTCCATGTCTGTTGGTGATTTCACCGACCTGCTGCTTGATATTAATCCTACTTATACCACCATAGATTATCCGTTTGTGTGGACCAGATATGAGGTCCCGATTTCCGGAGTTCCGGCAGCCGGGGTGACCGGTCGTTTTGCTTTCCGCTATTTTGTTGAAAATGCCGGACCCAATGGTACCAGGGCATTTGTAATCGGTATTGATGATGTTGCTTTTCCTTCTCTTTTAACCGGGGTTTCTGAAATTAAAAACATGCCCGAAGCTTTTATCGGACCCAATCCTGTTACAAATTATATAAGGATCCGGATGCAGGAACCCGTTAAAGTGAACACATCGCTGAAAATTCTTAATGCAATGGGCCAGGTGGTTTATTCAACTGTTTTACAAAAAGGCTTTACCAATGAAAATTTTAGTCTCAGCTTCCTTGCAGCAGGATACTACAATCTTTATATTTCGGGAAACACCATAAACATCCGCAAATCTTTTATTAAAAACTGATCAAAACTTTTGAATCAGCAATTTTTTTTTGAAATAATTTTTTCATTGATAACATGAGTATGTTCATTTTTAAATAAACCGGAAATGATTTCATAGTAAAAAACTTTTTACATTTGCCGGATTACAATAAAATTTTTCTGAATAACTAAAATCAAATATTAACAGTTCTAACTAAAACTTAAACTCATGAACAAAACTTCTACAAGTAAGAAAATCGGCTTTGCAATTTTATTTGCTTCTCTTTCATTCAATCAAATCTATGCCCAGGCAGTTGTTGAAGGATTTGATGATATTACAGTGACCACCACCACCAATGGATGGAGTATTCAAAATCTCAGCAATCCTGTAGGTACTACCACATGGGATCAGGGCGCAGGCGTTGGTGCCCCCGCTTATTCTGGAGCCGCAGATTCGTATGCACAGGCGGGTTACACTGCAACCGATCCGGCTGGTACGGGTACAATAAGTGACTGGCTTATCGGGCCAGAATACACATTTAATAATGGTGATACCATTTCATTTTGGGCGCTGTCTTACAACAGCGGCACTTATCCTGACAGGCTGGAGCTTCGTTTGAGCCTTGCAGGTGCCAGCACCAATGTTGGAACTACTGAATTTGAATATGGAGATTTCAATGTACTCCTTACTACGATCAATCCCTATCTTGATACAACTGATTTTCCTGATGTGGCTGTGCATGCTAACAGTTGGTTTAAATATATTGGAATTGTTTCCGGGTTAACTGCCCCTACTTCGGGCCGTTTTGCATTCCGCTATTTTGTTCTTGATGGCGGAGGCACGGGTGCAAACAGCAGTACAATAGGCATTGATGAAGTAACTTATAATCCGAACACACTTACTGTTCCCCCATGTTCTGAAACCTTTGAAGATTTGAGCATATTGTTGGGTACTGGCGGCTGGGCTGCGCAAAACCTCAGCAATCCTTTGGGAACGGTTTCGTGGGAGCAGGGGCCAGGCGGGCTGGGCGCCACTGCAAATTCAGGAACTGCATCGTCTTATATCGCTGATGATTACCAGGCAACCGATCCTAATGGTACAGGAACAATCAGCGATTGGATTATTTCAGATACCAACACTTTTAATAATGGTGACCTGGTTACGTTTTACGCTTTATCTTATAACAGCTTTACATATCCTGACAGAGTGGAACTGCGTTTAAGCGTCAACGGATCAAGCACGAATGTCGGGTCAAATGAAACTGAAGTGGGAGATTTCAGCATATTGCTCGCAACCGTCAATCCTTATCTTGACTCGCTTGGTTTTCCCAGCATTGCAAATTTGAGCCAATCATGGCAGATTTATGGCGGATATATTAACGGTTTAGCAGGCCCGACACAAGGACGTGTTGCCATTCGTTATTATGTTCCTGATGGAGGCGGATTGGGATCGAACAGCTCTTCAATCGGAATTGATGATATTTCCATTACTCCCTGTGTTATCACAGGCATTAACCAAGTTTCAGCTGCTGATGTCAGGGTAAACATTTATCCAAACCCGGCAATGGATGAAATAATGATTGATTTGGGAACGTTTGCGAATGAGAATTCAGTCGTAAAAATATATAACGCCATGGGACAGGAAGTCAGAAATATCCGGATCAACAAAGGTGATCGTCAACTTTCTGTTGATTTGAGAAATTTTGATGGCGGCCTTTACCAGGTTTTAATAAGCGATAAAAATAATAGCTATAGGAAAGAAATAGTTAAAGAATAACACACCATTAATTTTTAAGCCGTTCTTCTCTGCTCGATGGAAGAACGGCTTTTTTTATTTTAAAAATGAAAAAGAAAAAAATTGCCGGGGGGCAAATCCGCAAAAAATCGAAGAATAATGATTCGTTTTTCCCGGATGTATATAAGGTGGCACGGTTAGTTCCCCGCGGAAAAGTTACCAGTTATGGTGCGATAGCGAAATATCTTGGAACAGCAGGGTCTTCACGCATGGTAGGCTGGGCAATGAATTCGTGCCACCACTCCAAATTTCCTGTTCCGGCCCACCGCGTGGTAAACCGTAACGGGCTGCTCACAGGCAAGCATCATTTCGGCAGCCCTGATATGATGCAGCAGCTGCTTGAGAGTGAAGGAGTGGAGGTGCACAACGATAAAGTGATACATTTTGAAAAATTATTCTGGGACCCGGTCAGGGAATTGAAAAGGAAAAAGAGTATCAGGAAAAAAATCTAAAATCGTACATTGCGAAATGTCCATTAAACCCAAGCTCGGTTCTTTTGATCTTACGATGATTATTGTAAGCATGATAATCGGTATTGGTATTTTTCGCACGCCTTCCATTATTGCGCAAAAAGCAGAAACACCTTTTCTTTTTTTTTCTGTCTGGGTTCTGGGAGGACTTATTACTATTTGTGGCGCATTAACATTTGCTGAGATCGGTTCACGGTTTCCTGTTGCCGGAGGTTTTTATAAAATATTTTCTCATTGTTATCATCCGGCTTATGCTTTTATGCTCAACTGGTCATTGGTAATTATTAATTCGGCCAGCTCGGTAGGGGTTGCCATTGTGGGATCTGAATATATCAACCCTGTTTTACTCCCTCCCTCACTTCAGAATGAAACGGGTATAAAGCTCACGGCCATTGCGGTCATACTCATTTTATTTATGCTGAATTATCTTGGAATAAAAATGGGTGCACGTACACAAAATGTACTCAGCATGATAAAAATAGTGATGATACTGATTTTTTGCCTTGCAATTTTTGGAAATCATTCCCAGGTGAATCAAACGGCTGTAGTTTCAAGCCGCTCTGCCGTCAGTATTGTTACCGCAATTGGTATCAGCCTGATCTCAGTTTTCTTTACCTATGGCGGGTACCAGAACACTATTAACTTTGGCGCTGATGTAAAAGAACCGGAAAAAAATCTGCCGAAAGCCATCTTTACGGGTATAACAATCGTTATTGTTTTATACCTTACAATTAATTTTGTTTATTACTCTGTGTTAGGATTTGAAGGCGTTCAAAACTCAAAGCTGCTTGCGGCAGAGCTCGCTAAATCTTTCTTCGGTGAAAAAGGGTTTGCCATTACTTCCGTTGCGATTTTCATTTCTGTTTTAGGATTTATTAATACCTCATTGATGTATAACCCGCGCATCTATTATGCAATGGCAGATGATAAAGTGCTGCCGGAAATATTTAAAAAAATAAATTCCAAAACAATGACGCAGGAATTTTCGCTCAGCTTTTTTGTTGCATTAATGATATTGTCCCTGTTCCTGCTCGGAACATTTGAGAAAATTGTCAACTATGTAATGTTTATTGACAGCCTTGCGCTCATATCAGCGGCAGGAACCATTTTTATTTTGCGGAAACGGGCGGCCACAGCAAATTTCAATTTTAGAGGATATAAAATAAAATTTTTTCCTTTTATTCCTTTGTTATTTATGTTTGTGCTCGTTATTGTAATGATTAATGTTTTAATTTCAGACACACAATCTGCATTGTATGGATTCATTATTTTTCTTGCCGGATTTCCCCTGTACCATTTAATGAAACGATTGATCGGAAAGTAAGAATTATCTCCTGTAAAATAACCTTAAACGTTGAACCTTAAACCTAAAACTTGTCAGTGGACATCTCGTATATAATCAATCAGCTTGGGGAAGAGCGCGAAAAGTATTTCAATGCTGTTGCACCCCCTATTATCCAAACGAGCAATTTTGCTTTTAACACCGTTGAAGAATTACGTACAGGGATCAGCGATGAATTTGAAAGCACGCTCTATTCACGCGGCAATAACCCCACACTCGATATCCTCAGAAAAAAAATAGCTGCACTGGATGGGGCGGAGGATGCATTGGTTTTTTCAAGCGGTGTGGCCGCAATGAGCATTCCCGTTATTGCGAATGTTAAACAGGGTGATCATGTCATCTGTGTGAACAAACCTTATAGCTGGACGCATAAATTATTCAATGACCTGCTTCCGCGTTTCGGCATAACAACAACAATGATTGACGGAACACGCGTTGAAAATTTTGAACAGGCCATTCAATCCGGCACCAGGGTAATTGTTCTTGAATCGCCCAACACATTTACTTTCGAATTACAGGATATCGAAGCCGTTGCAAAGCTTGCAAAATCAAAAAATATCCTGACAATAATTGATAACAGCTATTGCAGCCCGTTATACCAGCAACCTGTAAAGATGGGAATTGATCTTTCCATGCAAACAGCAACAAAATATCTTGGAGGGCACAGTGATAACGTTGCCGGAGTGGTGAGCGGATCAAAAGAAATGATCAAAAAAATATTTGCTGCCGATTTCCTGAATATCGGTGCGGTTATTTCACCCTTCAATGCATGGCTTTTGTTAAGAAGCCTGCGCACGTTTGAACTGAGAGTACAGCGCAGCAGCACAAGCGCTCAAAAAATTGTTTCACATTTTGAAAACCATCCGAAGATTTTAAAAATGTTTTACCCGTTTTCAAAAACATTTCCGCAAAATGACCTTGCTGAAAAACAAATGAAAAAACCGGGAGGAATGTTTACCGTGGCGCTTAAGACAAAATCTGTTAAACAAATAGAAAACTTTTGCAATTCATTAAAACGTTTCCTCATGGCAGTTTCCTGGGGCGGGCATGAATCACTCGTGTTCCCGGTGTGTGCGTCAATCAAAAAAGAGGATTACAATGCAGATAATACAGAGCATAATCTTGTTCGCTTTTATATCGGTCTTGAAGATGCGGATGTATTGATTGAAGATATGGAAGAAGCGCTGAAAAAATTTTAATCCTGGTACAATATCAGAATAACTAATTTTGTTTCCTGACTAAAAATATGTTCAAAAGCCTTCCGGTCATTCTGTTGTTCCTCTCTATTCTTTTTTCTGCGTGTAAAAAAGATTCATTTACTTCGGTAAAAGTAACCTACTATGTGAAGATTGCTGACAGCAACACGGTGAACATTTCGTATAATTCCGATTATTATTTTGACAGCGGCAGCCGCAAAACAATTTCTTATACAAGCGGTGGCGGTTACTGGATAGCGTCACATATTGCCCGTAAACAGGAAGACTATTATATAAAAGTTGACTATACAGACGCACTGAAGCCTGACACCAGTTTTAAAGTGAAAGTTATTTTTAACGATACCCTTGTCAAAGATTCCGCTGTTTACGATCAGGTGGTTTCCCCCGTTGAGTTGCAGGGCGCTGTCACAAATTGAGCCGGCAACGTTTTCGTATCTTTGCATAAATTTAATTCAGGATGGCCATCACAAAAGAGCAGGTGATTGACGCGTTGCGGTATGTGGATGATCCCGATCTCAAAAAAGACCTGGTGACGCTTAACATGATCCGCGATGTGGAAATTAATGGAAAAGATATCAGCTTTACAGTGGTGCTTACCACCCCGGCCTGTCCTTTAAAAAATCTCATACAGCAGGCCTGCATCAATGCTATTATCCATTACGTGGATAAAGACGCAAATGTAAATGTCAACATGACCTCCAATGTAACGTCACGCAGAAGTGATGGAGGAGCGCTGCTGCCGGGTGTGAAAAATATTATTGCAATTGCATCCGGTAAGGGCGGTGTGGGTAAATCAACGGTAGCCGCCAACCTCGCTGTCGCTCTTGCAAAAAACGGTGCCAGTGTAGGGTTGATTGATGCGGATATTTTCGGCCCTTCACAACCCATTATGTTTGGCGCAGCCACCGAGCGCCTCTTTGTGAACGAGCGCGAAGGAAAAACATACATGGTTCCCCTTGAAAAATATGGCGTAAAACTGCTTTCCATCGGTTTTCTTGTAGATCCCGGCCAGGCGATAGTGTGGCGGGGGCCGATGGCGTCAAAAGCATTGCGCCAGTTATTTGCTGACGCTGAGTGGGGTGAGCTGGATTACATGCTCATTGATCTTCCGCCCGGAACCAGTGATATTCATCTCACGCTGGTTTCAGCCGTTCCGGTTACGGGAGCCATTATTGTCTCCACTCCGCAGAACGTTGCACTGGCTGATGCGCGCAAAGGGATTGCCATGTTCAAAATGGAATCGGTAAAAGTTCCGGTCCTGGGCCTGGTGGAAAATATGGCATATTTCACTCCTGAAGAATTACCGGATCATAAATATTATATTTTCGGAAAGGACGGGGCAAAAGACCTTTCGCAGGAATTAAATATTCCGTTGCTCGGGCAAATTCCTCTTGTGCAAAGCATCCGCGAAGGCGGTGACAAAGGGTTGCCTGCCGCACTGGATGAGAGCACTCCAACCGGCATTGCATTCATGGAACTTGCAAAAGCCGTTGCACAGCAGGTTGCCATCCGAAATGCAAATCTCGAACCCACCAAACCTGTTCCAACAATGGGCTGAAATCAGATGACTAATGATTAAGGACCAATGAACAATGACCAATGAGAACTTATCACTCATCGTTTATCACTTATCGCTATCTCCGTGGTTGACCAAAAAATAATTTCAAGAGTAGAGGATGCATTAGAGCAATTAAGGCCCTATCTTATTGCAGACAATGGAAATGTATCACTTTTGGAAATTACCGATGATATGATCGTAAAGCTGCGGTTGCTTGGCGCATGCGGTTCCTGCAACATGAGCATGATGACTTTGAAAGCAGGCATCGAGCAGACTATTTTAAAGGCCGTTCCCGAGATAAAATCAGTAGAAGCTGTGGCGGATTAAATTTTTAATTAAAAAAGTACAAGAAAAATTCATTTAAAATTTAAAATAATTAAATAATTTTACACCTCATAGGGTTAGGTAGAAGCCGGAAAGTTTTTTTCCGGCTTTTTTATTTTCAAAACTTCCGGGGTCCGGATTTGAAAAAAATAAATTTCGCGGGGTTTTATTAACATTACCATTGTGAAAAAAAGAAGCTTTTTTTTGTTCAGGGACTTCTGAAGCGTATTATCTTTGCATCACATAGGGTTAGATTAGTATAGCCGGAAAGTTTTTTCCGGCTTTCTTATTAAAAAATTTGTTTGTTATAAAATAATTGTATTATCTTTGCACCACATAGGGTTAGATTAGTATAGCCGGAAAGTTTTTTCCGGCTTTCTTATTTTATATCAATTTTCAATAAGCCGGTGACGGATTGGCTAAGAAAATTCCTGGTCCCCGGGTCAGAATATCCAAACATAAGAACTAAAAACTTCGCGGGCCTCACACCTATATTAATGGTATAACCAATGTTAGTCAGAATAAAAGAATGCAGCTGATCCGGAAAACGAATAAATCAAAAGGTTTTAAATTTGCATTATTAATAAAACAGGATGGCTGAAACAGAAACTACCGGAAAACATGCAGTGCAGGGGCAAAGCAACATCAACCAGGCCGGCAGCTCTCCTCCTCAGAGAAGGCGCAGGAGCCGTAAAAAAAAGAAACCCAATTTTAAAAAGTACGTGGAATGGCTCATGTGGGCAATTATGATCATAATATTCCTTGTTACAATAACCATGCTTTTCAGATCGGCCTCTGTAAAGGACAGTGGAGTGAAGAAAAAAGGGTCTGCAGCCGATTATCATTCACCTTGGCCGGCCACTTAAAAAAAAATTTGCATTATTAAAAAAATTATTTAATTTTGCACCTCATAGGGTTAGATTAGTAAAGCCGGAAAGTTTTTTCCGGCTTTCTTATTTTACATCACATGAGCCTCAGCAGGAAATACCGCCTCCGTTCATTCATTGTTTCACTATCTTTCTTACCTCACCATTTTGTCTTTTAATAAAAAACACATTTGGAAAGCGCGAAATATTGACATCACTTTTATTACCGGCACTTATCTTTAATGAAAATATTTCCTTTCCCGCAACATCAATAAACTGAATCATTTCATCCTTCGCTGTACCTGTAACGGTTAATGAACCTGAAGCCGGGTTAGGATAAACAGCCGTTTCGGTTGCGGCAACTATTGCCGGTATGCCCGTTGGTGTTAAAACAGGGGTTTCAACAAGATTGCAATTGGGATAAGCGCCCATACTCCCAAAATCCATCAGTTTGGTGTACGTATTTGTTGCAATATCATAACTGAAAGCCACGCCAGAACTGTTTACTCCTCCATACAATGTTGTTCCATATAATTTGCCATTGCCTGCCTGTGAAAGGCTTCTTGCAGGGTTAGCCCCGGTTGCAACGTTATCAAATTCCAGTAAGTCGGTAAAAATATTAGTCGTAATATCAAAACTGAATAAAACACCGAAGTTGCTGGCGCCTCCATGGTTAGTCATTCCATAAAGCAACCCGTTGGACGCCTGCATCACATTTCCAAGAGGATTACCACCATGCGTTAAATCAAAATTATGAAGAGCAATGTAAGCTCCTGTTGCAATATCAAAGCTGAATAGTACACCGTAACCGTTAGATCCTCCTTCATAAGTCATTCCGTACAGTTTTGAATTTGATGCCTGCATTAAGTCACCGAAAGGTACTCCGCCAGTTGATTGGATAAAATCATACAGGTTGACAAAAACAGAAGTAACAGGATCAAAACTAAAAATAACTCCTTTTGAATTTGCTCCGCCATAACTCGTCATGCCATATAGTTTTCCATTGCTCAACTGAATTAATGAACCCACCGGGCCGAATCCGTTAAAATTATCAAAATCATAAATATCTGTATAAGTATCCGTTGCCGGATCAATTTTATAAATTACGCCTGAATTACCGGCTCCGCCTATTCTGCATAAGCCATATAACATGCCATTTGATGCATTAAGCATTCCGCTTTCAGCGCCCCATCCGTATTGTGTATATTGATATAAATCATAAATGTTGGTATAAATGCCGGTTAATGGTTGATAGGAATAAATTACACAGCTATCGCCAAAACCACCTTCCTCAGTTACTCCATACAGCTTTCCGTTATCGGCAAGCACCACATTGCCGACCGGCAAAGAACCTGTCGGGTTATCGAATGAATATTCAACATGGTAATTAGCCCCGTTACCATCCATGGTGAAAATAACCCCGTCTCCGCTGGTACCTCCGGCTTGAGTGGTTCCCCACATTTGTGTTTGTGCCTGTGCGCTTCCTGCGCCAATAGCGCAAAGCAGCAGTGTGATAAGTAGTTTTGTTTTCATGTTTTTGGATTTAGATAGTTTAAAACTCAATGGATCATTATAATCAGAAGATGAACTTAAGCGCTTAAAAGTTGCACCGGTGATTAATATATATTTTCAAACGTAAGAAAAGAAAGTTTTGCAAAAGGGCTTGATGAGTGATCCATTCATTAAAACTTTATCTGCACCCGTTAATTTTGCATTGAAAATATTTTCAAAGAAAAAAATGGTTAAAACATTTTTTAATCAATTCAATACAAAAAAGAGGAGGAGTTATTTAAATGAGAAAGTTATTTTTATTGGCAATAGCCGCTGCATTTGCAGTTTCGGCAAATGCTCAGAATACGCAGGCTGATTTATCAAAGGCCCGTGAAAATGCCGCCAGGGAGCGCATTGAATTAAAAGAAAAAACCGAAGATCTCAAGATTGCCCGTTTAAGGGCGCAACGTCTTCAGTCAACCATTGCCGCTGATAAAGAAGAATTAAAAAAACAGAAAGCTGAAGCTGACCGCCTGGAATCCAAAATCAGTCAAAGGGAAAAAGACCTGGCAGCTCTGCATAAAAGGATAAAAGAAAATGAGGCTGCCATCAGCAAATTGCAATCAGAAGCAAAAGGCAATAAAAAAACATACGATTCAAAAACTTCAACAAATACATCTGACTAAATTCAGATAATGAGTGTTTTCATAGGTTAGGTAGGACCGGGGGCATTTTTTCGCTCCCGGTTTTTATTTAAAATTAACTTTTAATAATGCACTAACATTTTCACTCCTGAAAGTATAATTCGGCAAAGCTGAATATCCGAACATGACCAGGACGCTTTTAGCAATCTTCACTCCTAAGTTAGCCGTTATATAGCTGCTGCTTTTTGCCCGCTCAGGCTGCCTGCTGCCATATCCGCCAGCAATAATTATCCTGTTGAAAAACTCAGCATGAAGCTGGAAATGCAAATCCTTTACCGTATTCTCTCGGTAATTGATCAGCCTCCCCGTCAGCGAAGGAGTAATTTTTACCTTCTCACCCGCTTTAAAATTGTAATATGTAATGAGGCTGTACATGCGGTTATGCCTCTTGTCATTCAAAACATTATCCGCACAAAACCCGGCATTAAATCCCTTTAACCTGTACCACGTGCCGGGACTAAAATTAAACTTTGAATACACTGTATCCTCTGGCGGAGTCAGCCACAGGGTATCAGGGAAAATAAAATAATCATTAATCTCGCTGAACTTCACTTTTTGCAGCAGCAAATTAAGCTGAACTCCAACCCGGAGATTTGAATTTTCACTGAGCTTAAAATTATAATTATAAAGCCCCCCGATTTTGTAATAATTTTCAATCCCTATTTTATATAATGAAGCAAACAAACCCGCCCCGCTGTGTAGTTTAGGAATATTTGCCGCATAAGCAAATTCATAAAACTCCGGCCATCCGGTTCCCTTTATCTCAGGGTCAAAATATTTGGTATCCAATTCTTCCGCAAGATTAAAAGCATGCTTCCCGTCCTCTCCTGCATAAGCCGGGTTAAGCTGAATGTTATTAAACGTTGAAAACCCCTGAATGATCTCCTGCGAAAAACAATTATCCAGGGGGATGCCAGCGGCAAAAACCAACAGGCATGAAAATGCGGAGATTGACAAATTTTTTTTCATGTTATTTATTTGACGCCAAAATATAAAAGAATTAATTTGTAACCCAATGAACCTCATCAAAAAATCTGTTAAATGAAATCCGGCCATACCCTTCCACCACAAAAAACAAAGCCACCATCTTTCACATTTTTATTATGTGTTTGGTTTATTTGATGGTTGGGATTTTGGTGGGGTTAAAGAATATTATGTTCGAGTAACATTATTGCCCAACCACTCCCAGGTATCTAGCGACTGCCAGCCATAATAATTTGCTGTAATTTCAATTATTAAAAGGTCATCGATATCATCAAGCAATGGTTTTATTTTTTGGTGAATCTGGACAGGATTTTCATCGGTAGCGATCAACCAACCGTTAGGCATGTAATTCAAATGTTTTGGAAAAGATTCTAGAATTAATTTAAGTGCAGAATAATCTTTTCCTATTTTTTTTAAACTATATGTAATTAAAAACGCCTTCATTTAACTTTCTCTATCGTAAGAATTTTTTTCAATTCGATCATTCTTGGATGCCAATCACCGTTCCATCTAATTTTCAATTTGAACCTTTGGATTTTTGAATTTTTAGAACACAAAATAAAGGTAACAGTCCAAGATCCATTCGTATAGTCATCATTAACAGAAAAATCTCCAATTTTTAATTGTGCTTGTTTAGACTGGGCATTGCCGGGTGTTGAATTGCTTTCGATAAAAACAATTTTTAAAACAGAAATTATTGCTTTATTATTAGGATAAATTGAAATTTCTTTTTGGGAATTACTGTTCCATGTTAAAAAATTACCATTCGAAACATCAATATTTTCATGATTAACAAAGCTTTCGCCTTCAAAAAGTATTTCTTCAACTTGAATTGTACACCCTTCTGCAATCTTGTTTCCATAGTTCTTAACTACAAGAAATGTTTCGTATGATTCAGCTTTCTGTAAGATTGGGGTGAGTTGCGAACTATTTGAAATACTTTGTTCCTTTCTAGTAAGATTTTCAAAAAGAAAATCAACATCACGGGGTTCAATTTCCAATTCAACATATTTCACTATTGAAATAATTCCTTCTTTGAATAAGGCAACAATGACTGCAGCAAGCGTGAATAAAGCTGCCATTGATTTAACAAAAATTTCATAAAATTGATAGGTTGTTATTTGACCGGGAGTTCTCATTCCGTAGAAATGAGAAAATGTCCAATTTATACCAATTATGATTAATATAATTGGAAGAAAAATAATAAAATATCTAGAAAACTTTTTAAACTTTCTGTTTTTGAAAAAGTTTTTCTTTTTTTCCATTAAGGGTTGGTACCGGTAGCTTTTTTATATGCATAGACAATATTATATTCTGGAGCGGAATTATTTGAAAAATTTTCTAGTCCTAAGTCAATAAAATATTTTTTTATGCTGTTTACAGTATCATTACTTTCAACAGTTCTGTAAATCCATTTTCCACTTTCTCTATCCACTTTATGGCTATTAAACAGAGTCGCTTTAGCATCATTAGTAATTCCAATCACCCATGATGAATATGATAATCCAAATTTATCAATATAATTTTTTATTTCTTGAATTACTTCTTCTTTTGTTTTTGTCGCCATTATCATTGTAATACCAGTTAGCAAATGTACAATCAATTTTTTTTATACATTTTATAAATAATAAAAAATTTATGCCATGACTTTAATTAAATAATAACTTTAAGAAAAATACAATGCCCCTCAAAGATAAGAAAGAAATCTAGAATTATGTTAATACCTTAATGATTTTACATAACCTAAAAAAATCCTCCCCAACATCCCCACTCCTTATATAAACCATCCTCCCGCCCCCAATCTCCCCGCGCGGCAGAACAATTATTCCCCTGTCATACCAATTTTATCCTGCGTCAGTCACATTTCATCCCTGGGCAGAATTATTTCTTCACAAGTCAGAACCATATTATATAAAGGCAGCAGTAATGAATCATCCCGCAGCGTAATCAGGGGCGATTTGTTTTCCAAAAATTACTTCGCGTATTATTTTTGATCCTCGCTGCAAAACGACTTATATTTCTTTTCAGCCGCTGAATCGCCATACCCGGCACCCGTTAAAAAAAACTTGCATGCATTTTTTCTGTCATCCATTTTCAGGTAACTGATCGCGATATTAAAAATCACATCCAAATCAAATGGGTTAGCCTCATGAGCATTCTTAAAATTATATATTGCTCTTTTAAAATTATTGTTATTAAATTCAGTAAGCCCGGCTTCGTAAAAAAAATCATTGTCTTCACAGTTTTTACTCACATCAAGTTTTTTTGTCATCTCAATACTGCGCACATAACCATTCCACAGAGTGGTAGTTTCTCTTTTTGTTCTCCTTGTTTCCTTTGCGTTGATCAGTTTATAAGAAAGGAGCCCGTTAAAAGGCTTGGGTATATTTTTCTCCGTGGCCGGAATCCAGTTGCCGTGCAAATTTTGCACAAGCACTTTTATAAGGCTGTCAATTTTAGGAACTGAAGAGCCATTTAATATCTCAGCATTCGTGAGGGTGCCTGATGTATCCACCGCCAGGTGGAGAGTTATCAGTCCATGATGACAGCGGTCAATCGGAAAATTTTCAAGTGAATCCCGTATCTGTTCAATTTTTAACTGGTTTCTTTCATAGAATTCCTGTCCTGCAGAATCAGCCGAATAGCTGTTCGATAAAGTGGGTCCGTCCACAAACTTTAAAAGATCTCCTTTTTCAGTGTGAATTGGAGGTAGCTGACAGAATGAAACAGCGCCTGAAAAAATAATTATAAAAGGGACTATTAAAACGGAAAAAATTTTGGGTAGCATGGGGTCACTTTTTTACAATGATCTTAATTTGGGTTTGATCAGGTTCCAATAACAAAATTAAAAATCTTTCCCAAACGCTCAAACTCACAATTTATCCTCCGTAGCTTTTTTTATCCACCGAAGCCCTGGCGCAGGTGGAAGCGAAGGAGGAACACCCAAGCACCAATTATTTTTATAACTTTGTATATCGCAAACATAAAACCCATGAAAAAAATTATTTACTCTGTTTTAGCACTGTCAGTATCCTGTTTCAGCACAAATGCCCAGTCCGGCTTTTCATTGCAAAACTTAAATAACTACATACAGGGAAATGCCGGCAGCTGGCTTTTTGAAGGATCGGTTGATGTAGTCAATACCAGTGGTTCTTCCAAAGACGTAGTTATGTTTCGTCAGATTAACAACCTTGCAACGGGTCATCAGAGTTACTTTTGCTGGGGATCTTTTTGTTATAACCCCGGTGTAAGCACCTCAATGGCTGAAACCATGCCCGCAGGAAGTTCCCTGCATGCGCGTGCTTATCTTAGCACAGGCAATGTTAGCGGTTTAAGTACAGTAACATACTGCTGGTATGATGCAAATAATTCCTCAGACTCCATATGTCTTGAATTTATTTATGATATTACCACGGGTATCAACGAAGTTGCAAATGCCAATGCTGATTTTCTTTCCCTGCCTTATCCAAATCCTGCCGGTATAAAAACCACCCTATTTTATCATGTTAAAAAGCAGGATGCCGGTTCACGAATTGTTTTTTACAATATGATCGGTTCAAAAATTCTCGATATTAAATTAGACGATTCAAAGCAGGAGCTGCAGGTAAACACTGCTTCATTAAAGGCAGGGGTGTATTATTATTCTTTAATTTCTGGCGGCAAAACGATAGGCACAAAAAAGCTCATCGTTTCGCATAGAAATTAAATTCCTGTGTCTGCTTTTTACTTTCTACTATCTACTTTCTACTTTCTACTGTCACTAAACCCTTTTCACGTACAACTTTCACAAAAATTTCACCACCAAAGTTGTTATTTTTGCCCGTCTTTCATAACTGATAATTGATTACTGATCACTGACAACTGACAACTTCTCAAAATGAAACCAAACAAACTTGTCTTCATCCTTTCCATCGCTTTCGCACTATTCTCATTCAACTCCTTCTCCCAGGGTCACCAGATCAAAGTAACCGTTCATGGTATTCCCAAAGATTCCATGTGCCGCCTTGCCAACTATTTTGGCGACAAGCAGTACCTGCAGGATTCTGCTTTGGCAGATGTAAACGGCACCGTAATATTCCATGGCGAACAGCCATTGCCCTGCGGCATTTATCTTTTTGTATTGCCGGATAAAAAATATTTTGAAATGGTGGTTGACAAAGAGCAGAACTTCTCCATGGAAACCAACACCGAAGATTATGTCAAAAACATGAAAGTAAAAGGGTCAAAAGACAACGAGCTTTTTTATTACTACCTCAATTTCATTGGAGACAAATCAAAAGAAATGGAACCGCTCAAAGCGGAATATGAAAAGGCGAAATCAGATAAAGAGAAAAAAGCCGTTCAGAAAAAAATGGATGACCTCAACAAAGTGGTCACCGATATGAAAACCAAATTCATGACCGATAACCCCGATGCATTCATGACCCGCGTTTTCAAAACATCACAGGAGGTTGAAGTCCCTGATCCTCCCAAAAATCCCGATGGTTCTATTGATTCAACATTCCAGTACAAATATTACAAAGCTCATTTTTTTGACAACATCAATATGACGGATGATTGCATGTTGCGCACTCCCGTTTTGTTTAACAAGATAGAGCAGTACATAAAAAAGCTCACCCTGCAGATTCCTGATTCCATCAATGCTGCCGCAGATTATGTGGCGGAGCTGGCACGACCCAATTCCGAAGTTTTCAAATTCGTAGTATGGTGGGTCACCAACACGTATGAGACATCCAACATCATGGGAATGGATGCTGTATTTGTTCACATGACCGAAAAATATTACACTGCCGACCAGGCCTTTTGGGTGGATTCCACGCAGCTCGCCAAAATCCAGGACCGGGCAAAAAAATTAAAACCTCTTCTTATAGGAAAGAAATCAAAAAACCTCGTGCTCCAGGACACCAGCGGAGTTTACCGTTCATTGTATGATATTAAGGCACCGTTCACCGTAATGATTTTCTGGGATCCGGATTGCGGTCATTGCCAGAAATCCATGCCCAAGCTCAAAGAGTTGTATGATAAATTTAAGTCAAAAGGTGTTGAAGTGTTTGCCGTGGATGATGCCACAGAGGAAGAAAAGTGGAAAAAATATATCCGCGAGCATAATTTAAACTGGATCAACGTTGCCGACCTGGAGACACATAACAATTTCCGGTTTGAATACGATCTCTCCAGCACGCCCCAGATTTTTTTGCTGGATGACACAAAAACCATTCTCGCCAAGCGGATTGATGTGGAAACCCTCGGTGATATTCTGCAGCGTCATATTGATGAACGAAAAAAACAGGCTCAGAAGCAATAATTTTTCAAATTAATTTTCAATTATTCCGGAGGGTTTCTCTGACCTCTGTCTTCTGTCCTCAGTCCTCTGTCCTCTGCCTTCTGCCTTCTTACTTTTGACTTTTGCCTTCTTCCGCCCTCTGCCTTCTTACTTTTGAGTTTTGAGTTTTGAGTTTTGACTTTTGACTTCTGTCTTCCGCCCTCCGCCCTCATCCTTTAGTATAATTTTTTGCATTTTAAAGCTTTTTTTCTTTAATTATCTGCAAAATAAGCTTTGATTTGATATTTATTTTTAATAATTTTGAGCGTTCGATATCTTCTACCAATAATTAAAACCTGAAGCTTCGATCCTTATTATTTAACGTTTCAGAAAGTTAAATTCAAAATAACCGGGTTCTGAATGAGTAAATCTGTACGATTATTCTTATTCCTTTTTGTTTGTGTTACATCTTTTGCGTATGCCCAGCCTGCAAATGATAATCCATGTAATGCAACCAACCTCAACGTTAATGCCTCCTGCACCTATACTATCCATAATAATAACAATGCAACCAACACAACAGGTGTTCCCGCGCCCGGTTGCGCAAATTATTCAGGTGGCGATGTCTGGTTCACGGTAACCGTTCCCGCTTCAGGAGCTGTCACTGTTGATTCCAAACAGGGAACAATGACTGATGGCGGAATGGCTTTTTACACCGGTCCCAGTTGCAATAACCTTAGTTTACTTGCCTGCGATGATGACAACAGCAACAATGGCTTGATGCCCCTGTTGAATGCAGCCGGCTTAACACCGGGGTCAACACTTTATATTCGTTTCTGGGAATACGGAAATAATGGAAACGGAAATTTCCATATCTGTGCAACTTCCGGCCCTGATGCTACCAACCAGGATTGTCCTAATGCCATTCCTATTTGCCAGAATACATATTCAACAATTGTGTCTTATGCTGGAACGGGAAGCATTCCAAATGAAATCAATCCAAGCAACAGTTGCCTGATGTCAGGAGAACGAAATGATGTTTGGTATACGTTCACGGTAAATGCGAGCGGAATCCTTAATTTTCTGATCACACCGGTTAATATGGGTGATGATTATGACTGGGCGGTTTATAATCTTACCAACGCAAATTGTACCGATATTTATTCCAACAGTGCAATCATGGTAAGCTGTAATTACTCTGCAGATCCCGGCACAACGGGACCTAACGGAGGCGGCACCACCAATTGGCAGAATGCTTTGGGCGTTCGATATAACCTGACAATTCCGGTCACTGCAGGGCAAACCTATGTTGTTAATGTCAGCAACTATTCTGCATCCAATGATGGGTATACAATAGATTTCGGAGCATCCACTGCAAATATTTTTGATGCTGTAGCTCCGGCATTGACATCTCTTAATCAGCCGCTGGCTTGCGGTGCAACTTCCATTACATTTAATTTTTCAGAAAATATTCAATGCAGCTCCGTTCAGAACGGTGATTTTTCTCTCACAGGCCCCGGTGGTCCATACACGCTCTCAAACTGGACTTCTACAGGGTGCGCAATTGGTGCTGATTACGATAATACATACACCGTAACTGTTAGTCCGCCCATTACCACGACAGGGAATTATACTTTTTGCCTTACCAATACTTCAGGTTCGGTTCTTGATTTATGCGGAAATGTTGCCCCGGCATCCTGCCTCGTTTTTGCAATTAATGCAATGACAGGAAATGTCAATTTCACGAATGTATCCTGCAACGGAGGCAGCAATGGAACTATTACCATTACCGCAAATGGCGGCACAGCTCCTATTCAATACAGTATTGATAACGGCACAACCTTCCAGGCGGGAAATGTTTTTAACAATTTACCTGCCGGTGCCTATAATGTTCAGGCCAAAGATGCTTTCGGCTGCACGTATCTTGCAGTAGTAAATATTGCCGAGCCTAATCCAATTGTGGTTAACCCGGTTGTTGTTGATGCAGGATGCGGTCTTTCAAATGGATCCATCACGGTAAATGTTGTTGGCGGAACAGGTGCCTTACAATACAGTGATAATGGTGGCGCATCTTTCCAGGCGTCAAATGCATTTAACAATCTCGGGGCAGGGAATTATGACATCGTTGTTGCTGATGTTAACGGATGTACAGGTACGGCTACCGTTGCGATAAACAATGCTTCATCTCCCGTTATTAATTCAACCCCCTCTGTAGATGTAAATTGTAACGGAGCAAATAATGGATCAATAACAATTAATGCGAGTGGGGGAACCGGGGCAATACAGTACAGTATTAACAATGGCGGAACGTTCCAGGCGGGTAATACATTTAATAACCTTGCTGCAGGAAATTATGATATTGTAATCCAGGATGGCAGCGGCTGCCAGACCAGTACAACCGTCACGATAAATGAACCGCCCCCGATTGTTGTAAACTCAAATTCCAATAATTCTACCTGCGGAGACAATAATGGAAATATTAATATAAATGCAAATGGCGGAACAGGCGCCTTACAATACAGCATTGATAATGGTGCAACATTCCAGGCTGGAAATTCATTTAATGGATTACCTGCCGGCAATTATAATATAGTTGTTGAAGATGCAAATGGATGCCAGGAGACAGGCAATATTGTTGTAGCTGATACACCCGGACCCACTGTAACGACAACTCCTTCCACGGATGCAAGCTGCAATGGCGGCTTTGACGGCACCATTGTTATAAACAGCAATGGCGGCACTGCTCCTATTCAGTATAGTGTGGATAACGGATCAACTTTTCAGCCAGCCGGTAACTTTAATGCTCTTCCTGCCGGGAATTACTCCATCGTTATCATGGATGCTAACGGCTGCCAGGCTACCGCAAATGCCGTGATCAATGAGCCCCCTGCTTTAGTTTTAAATACCAATCCATCCGATGCAAATTGTAATGGCAGCGCTGATGGTTCTATCCAGGTAAATGCCAATGGCGGAACGGGAGCAATTCAGTACAGCATTGATAATGGTTCAACATGGCAGGGAGGAAATACTTTTAACGGATTAGCGGCAGGAAATTATGACGTGACAATCCGGGATGCTAACGGTTGCCAGGCTACAGTAAATATTGATATTAATGAGCCTCCGGCTTTAGCCCTGAATGCAAATACTGTTGACGCAAATTGCAATGGCGGGAATGATGGTTCGATTGCAGTTAATGCAAATGGCGGAACAGGGGCAATACAGTACAGTGTAGATAACGGTGCAACATGGCAGGCGGGAAGTTCCTTTAACGGGTTACCGGCCGGAAATTATACTGTCACAATTGAGGATGCTAACGGCTGCCAGGCTACCACAAACGTGGTTATCAATGAACCCACACCTGTTGTGTTTAATACGAATATTTCTGATGGATCATGTGGAAATAGCAACGGTTCAGTTACCGTTAATGGAAATGGCGGAACAGGGTCTTTAGAATACAGTATTGACGGAGGAGCGACCTTCCAAAATGGAAATACATTTAACGGGTTGGCTGCCGGAAATTATAATGTTGTAGTTCAGGATGCAAACGGATGCCAGGCGACAGCGGCAATTGTTGTTAATGATCAGCCGTCACCGACAATTGCTGCAACACCTGTAACGGATGTCAGCTGCAATGCAGGTTCAGATGGCACTATCCAGGTGAATTCAAACGGTGGAACCGGGGCTATCCAGTACAGTATTGATAACGGTGCGACATTCCAGGGTGGAAATACTTTCAATGGCTTACCGGCCGGAAATTATTCTATAGTTATCCAGGACGCTAACGGTTGCCAGGCTACCGTGAATGTTAGCATCGCAGAACCTCCGGCTTTAGTTTTAAATTCTAATGCAACAACGTCTACTTGCGGAAACAGTAACGGGAGCATTGATATAACTGCAAATGGTGGAACGGGAGCCATTCAATACAGCATAGATAACGGGGCCACCTTCCAGGCTTCCAATATATTTAATAATCTTCCCGCTGGAAATTATGATCTGGTCATACAGGATGCGAATGGTTGTGTTACCAACGGAACAATTAATGTTCCCGATGCACCGGCACCCACAATTGCAGCTACTCCGTCCACAGATGCAACATGCAATGGCGGCTCGGATGGATCTTTTTCAGTAAATGCAAATGGGGGAACAGGAGCCATTCAATACAGCATTGATAATGGGGCAACATGGCAGGCAGGAAATTCTTTTAACGGATTAACTGCAGGAAATTATTCTGTCACTATCCAGGATGATAACGGCTGCCAGGCTACTACTAACGTGGTAATAAATGAACCATCTCCCGTATTATTTAACACAAATATTTCTGACGGTTCCTGCGGGCTTAGTAATGGTTCAGTGACCATCAATGGAAATGGCGGAACAGGGTCATTAGAATACAGCATTGATGGGGGAGCAACATTTCAAAATGGAAATACATTTAACGGGTTGGCTGCCGGAAATTATAATATTACAGTTCAGGATGCAAACGGTTGCCAGGCATCCGGTGCAATTGTTGTAAATGACCAGCCGTCACCAACGATTGGTGCAACGCCCTCGGCAGATGCAAGCTGTAATGGAGGTTCAGATGGAACCATTACCATAAACAGTAATGGTGGTACAGGAGCAATTCAATATAGTATTGACAATGGTGCGACATTCCAGGCTGGAAATATTTTCAATAATCTTCCTGCAGGAAATTACCAGGTAATGATACAGGATGCAAATGGCTGTACGGATACAAAGAATGTAAATATCAGCGAACCGCCTGCTTTGGTTTTAAATTCAAATGCAACAACATCAACGTGCGGCAGTAACAACGGAAGTATTGACATTACAGCGAATGGCGGAACGGGAGCTATTCAGTACAGTATTGATAACGGAACTTCATTCCAGTCAGGAAATATTTTTAATAACCTTCTCGCTGGAAACTATGACATCGTAATCCAGGATGCAAATGGCTGCACTGCTGCCGGGAATATTAATGTTCCGGATGCACCTGCACCTGTAATTTCGGGAACTCCGACTGTAGATGCAACATGCAATGGCGGTTCAGATGGTTCATTTTCTGTAAATGCAAACGGTGGTACCGGTGTCATTCAATACAGCATTGACAACGGTGCAACCTGGCAAGCCGGAAATTCATTTAATGGATTAACAGCCGGAAATTATACAATTACTATCCAGGATGCAAACGGTTGCCAGGCGACTGCAAACCTGAATATTGGTGAACCTGCTCCTGTTATTGTCAACACAAACACTGTTACTGCTACGTGTGGAAACAGTGATGGATCCATAACAATAAATGCGAATGGCGGAACTGGTGCATACCAGTATAGCATTGATAACGGAGCCACATTCCAGAATGGAAATAATTTCATTAATCTCCCTTCAGGAAATTATGACATAGTCGTCCAGGACGCTAACGGCTGCCAGGGTGTTGATGTGGCATCTGTGAGCAATGCATCTGCACCGGTGATTTCTTCTGCACCAGTCACAGATGCAAACTGCAATGGAGATGCAAACGGTTCCATCATAGTGAATGCAAATGGCGGAACGGGCGCTTTACAATTCAGTATAGATAATGGCGCGACATGGCAGGCCGGAAATAATTTTAACGGATTGCCTGCCGGAATGTACAGCATTGTTGTGCAGGATGTTAATGGCTGCCAGGCGAATACTTCCGCAACTATAAATGAACCTGCGGCACTTGTGCTGAATTCAAATACAACGACTGCCACCTGCGGAAATAATAACGGCTCCATTGATATTACAGCAAATGGCGGTTCAGGAACATTGCAATACAGTATTGATAATGGAACAACTTTCCAGAATGGAAATGTTTTTAATAACCTCTCTCCCGGAAATTATGACTTAGTTATCCAGGACGCAAACGGCTGCACCTTAAATGGTGGTGCAATTGTGAACAGCGCACCTTCACCTGTTATTTCCGCAACACCTAAAGTTAATGTAACGTGTAATGGAGGAACAAATGGATCCATAACTATTAATTCCACCGGGGGAACAGGTGTAATTCAATATAGCATTGATAACGGGGCAACGTACCAGGCGGGAAATATTTTCAGTAATCTTCCTGCAGGAAATTACCTGGTAATGATCCAGGATGCAAATGGCTGTACGGATACAAAAAATGTAAATATTTCTGAACCTGCTGCAATTGTTTTTAATACTGCGAGCACCAATGCTTCCTGCGGAAACAGTGACGGTACGCTTACTATCAATGCAAATGGCGGAACGGGAACACTACAGTACAGCATTGATAACGGGGCAACTTTCCAGAATGGAAATAATTTTACCAACCTTCTTGCCGCAACCTATAACATCGTTATACAGGATGCAAACGGCTGCTTATCCAGCGGAACCGGGACTGTGAATAATGCAGCCGCTCCGGCTATTTCCACAACACCTGTGGTGGATGTGACGTGTAACGGAGGCAATGACGGTTCTGTAATTGTGAATGCAAATGGCGGAACAGGTGCATTGCAGTACAGCATTGATAACGGAAATACATTTCAACCCGGAAATAATTTTAATGGATTGCTCGCAGGGAATTATAATATCGTGGTGCAGGATGTAAACGGATGCGAAGCCACAGCAAGCATCAGCATTAATGAACCGCTTCCCGTTATTTTTAATTCAAATCCGGTAACAGCTACCTGCGGAAATAATAATGGTTCGCTCGTCATAAATGGAAATGGCGGAACAGGCGCATTGCAATACAGCATAAACAATGGAAGCACTTTCCAGGCGTCCGGAACATTTAATAACCTTGCTTCAGGAAATTATGATATTGTTGTACAGGATGCTAATGGCTGCACTGCCGCAGGAACCGCTTTTGTAAATAATGCCGCTTCCCCGACAATTGCGCTGGTGAATACAAATGATCTTACCTGCAATGGTTCCGGTGATGGCTCGATAACAATAACATCGAATGGCGGAACAGGAGCCATTCAATACAGTATTGATAATGGCACAACTTTCCAGCCGTCAGGCGCTTTCAATAATTTACCTGCAGGGAATTATTCCATTTTAATCCAGGATGTAAACGGTTGCACGGATGCTTCAAATGTTAATCTTGCTCAACCAACTGCGGTTGTCTATAACGCTGCAATCGTTCAGCCGATCTGCGGCAACAGCAATGGAAGCATCAGCCTGAATGCAAATGGCGGAAGCGGAAATTACGAATTCAGTATTGACAGTGGAGCGACTTTCCAGCAGGGAAATATTTTTAATGGTTTACCTGCCGGAAATTATAATGTGGTGATCCAGGATGGAGCCGGCTGTACCGCTTCGGGAATTGTAGCCGTCACCAATGCATCTTCGCCTGTCATTAATAACCTGAATATAGGAGATGCATCCTGTTATGGCTTAACAGATGGTTCGATCAGCATCAGCGCAAATGGGGGAGTGGGAGGTTTGCAATACAGCATTGATAATGCGGTCACATTCCAGAATGGAAATAATTTTCCCAACCTGCCAGCGGGAACATATAATATAGTGGTCCAGGATGGCAATGGCTGTTCGGTTTCATCCGTTGCAAATATTCTGCAGCCAGCGGAAATTACATTCAATACAGCAACGGTTAATTCAACCTGCGGAAATGCAACCGGCAGCCTGACTATAACGGCACAGGGAGGGACGGGTACATTGCAATACAGTATAGATAATGGAACAACGTTCCAGGCCGGAAATGTTTTTAATAACCTGGCCGCAACTAATTATGACATCATAGTCAGGGATGCAACGGGTTGCCAGGCTGTCGGCATTGCTTCGATAAATAATAATAACGGCCCGGTAGTAACGGGTACTGTTGTGAATGACCTGACATGTTTCGGTTCAAACAATGGTTCAATCCTTATCAATGCAAATGGCGGAACGGGAGTGTTACAATACAGCATCAATAACGGAACAACTTATCAGCCGGGAAATTCATTCATTAATTTACCGGGTGGAGCATACAGTATTGTTGTGCTCGATGGTAACAATTGCATTGCCACATCGAATGTTATAGTGAACGAACCTCCTCAAATTGTTTTCAATGCTGTTGTGTCAAATGAAACATGTACAGACGGTAATGGTTCCATAAACGTAATTGCAAACGGGGGAACAGGTGCGCTGCAGTACAGCAATAACAACGGAACAAATTTCCAGAATGGCGCTCTCTTTAATAATCTTCCTGGCGGGAATTACACGATTGTGGTGCAGGATGCAAATAATTGCACAGCAACTGCCATTTCAATCGTGAATGATGAAGCGGCCCCTGTGATTGTTTCCACAAATGCTGCTGATGTAACCTGTAACGGAAGTACTGACGGAAGCATTATAGTGACAGCCAATGGCGGTACAGGAACTATTCAGTATAGCATTGACAACGGCACTACCTTATTTCCGAATAATACATTCAACAACCTTGCATCAGGAATATATAATATTATGATCCAGGATGCGAACGGCTGTACTGCGACAATCATTGATACGGTTATTGAACCGGCTGCCATTGTATTTAATTCGAATACCACAACAGCCACCTGCAGCAACAGCAATGGTTCCATTGTGATTAATGCTAACGGTGGGATCGGAACACTTCAATATAGCATTGATAACGGAACAACATTCCAAAGCACAAATACTTTCAGCGGAGTCGGAACAGGTAATTATGATATTGTTGTGCAGGATGCAAACGGATGTTCTGCTTCCGGAACTGCATTTGTAAATAATGCCGCTCCTCCGACTATCACGGCTGCTCCTGTAACGAATGTCTCCTGTAACGGTGGATCTAACGGTTCACTGACTATTACCGCTAACGGTGGTACTGGTGTGATACAGTACAGTATTGACAATGGAACAACTTTCCAGAATGGGAATATTTTTAATGGATTGCCGGCAGGAACGTACCAGGTCATCATCCAGGATGCAAATAATTGTACAACTACCGCAGTTGCAAATATTATCGAGCCCACAGCCATAACCGGCAATACTATTTCGGCTACAGCTTCCTGCGGAAACAGTGATGGTTCATTGCAGGTGAATGCGAATGGCGGAACAGGCGTTTATCAATACAGCATTAATGGAGGAAGTTCGTACCAGGCTTCAAATACTTTCAATAACCTGTTAGCAGGAAATTACAATATAATTATTAAGGATGCCAACGGATGTACAAAAGCCATAACCGGGTCTGTGAGTAATACCTCAGCTCCCGTGGTTGCATCCGTACCGGTTATTAATGTCAGTTGTAACGGAGGTTCCAACGGCACGATCACTATTAACAGCAATGGCGGAACAGGTGCTGTAGAATACAGTATTGATAATGGAAATAATTTCCAAAGCGGAAATATTTTTACAGGATTACCTGCAGGAACTTATAACATTGTAGTGCAGGATGCGTTAGGTTGCCTCGGCTCTGCCAGTATAAATGTGAATGAGCCGCCAGCACTTGTGTTTAATTCCAATGCAACAATTGCAACATGCGGAAATAATAATGCAGCCATCAGTATACAGGCAAATGGCGGAACGGGTGCCATCACGTACAGCATTGACAGCGGATCTACCTTCCACAATTCGGGTATGTTCAACAACCTTGCCCCGGGTACGTATTATGTTGTAGTGCATGATGCGAACAATTGCACAACCACAGGCAGCGTGAATGTCAATGCTGCTCCTTCACCTGTTATCAATGCGGCAAATGCGGTTAACATTACCTGCCATGGTTATAACAACGGTTCCATTACCATCAATGCAACTGGCGGAAGCGGTGCATTAAGCTATAGCATTAACAACGGTACAACCTACCAGGCAACAAATACATTTACGAATTTAACCCCCGGCAATTACAGCATACTTGTTCAGGATACTAACGGATGTACGGATGCTGCTGCTGCAATAATTGTACAGCCTGCCGCGATTGCATTGAATACAAACACAGCGAATGTAAATTGCTTTGGCGGTAGTGACGGATCTGCCACAGTTCATGCAACAGGCGGAACAGCGCCATTTACCTATTCATGGTCATCAGGCGGAAATGATTCAACAGCTTCTGCACTTTCTTCAGGAAGCTATACCGTTACTGTTACCGATGATAATAATTGTACGGCCTCAATTTCTGTGAATATCAATCAACCGGCAGCTTTGGCGCTTACATATTCCTCTGCCAATGTTAAATGCAATGGAGGAAACAGCGGATCAGCTTCTGTAACGCCTTCAGGAGGCACCCTGCCGTATTCTTATTTGTGGTCGAATGGTGCAACAACTCACAATATAACAGGAATTAATTCCGGAAATTACTCCGTTGTGGTGACCGATGCACATGCATGCACGATTGTTCAATCGTTTGTCATTACACAACCTGTTGCATTAACATCAGCAATTTCAGCAAACCCTGTATCCTGTTTCGGATTTAATAATGGAAGCATGACGGTTACACCTGCCGGAGGCGTTACACCTTATTCTTACCAGTGGTCGCCTGTTGGCGGAACTGCTGCAACGGCAAGTAACCTGATTGCAGGGACATATACTGTTGTGATCACTGACAGCAACGGATGTTCCATTACAAAGACCGACAGTGTTACCTCACCTGCAGCGCTTGCGGCAAGCACCAATATTTCCAATGTTACCTGTCATGGTTCCAGCAATGGCTCTCTTGTTGCATCTGCAACAGGAGGAACCACTCCTTATTCTTACTTGTGGTCAATGGGGGCGACCACGGCATCCATTGGTAACTTGCCCGGTGGCACGTATACTGTCACCGTTACTGATAATAATAATTGTGTTACACAGAAAGCTTCTGTTATTTACGAACCTGCTGTTTTAGTGCTGAATGTTTCAAACGCTGCCACCATCTGCATTGGCCAGGCTTCCATCATTTCGGCTTCTGCCGCAGGAGGAACTACACCTTATAGTTTTATATGGAATAACGGAACCACGACAAACTCTCAAAGTGTTTCACCTGTTGTAACAACAACCTATTCAGTGAACATTACCGATGCGAACGGCTGTACTGCTGCACAGCAATCCGTTACCATAACCGTCAATCCTCCTTTGGCAGTTGTTGCCTCAGGAGCTAATGCAATTTGCGAAGAACAAAGCGCTGTTATCTCAGCGGTGGCTTCCGGTGGCAATGGCGGACCTTATACGTATTCCTGGAGCAATAATGCGAACACCAGCTCCACAACAGTTACACCTGCTCAAACGACCACTTATACAGTGAGTGTGAGTGATAATTGCGGAACACCGCCTGCAATGGCCAACGTTACCATCATTGTAAATCCATTGCCGGATGTTGCCTTCACCCCGATACCTGTTTCAGGATGCATACCTGTTGATGTGAAATTCTCTGACAATTCCATTACACCCTCCAATTCCACTTACAGCTGGACGTTTGGCGATGGCCAAATCAGCAACGAGGCAAACCCGGATCACACCTATACCGAGCCGGGAACATACAGCATACAATTAACCGTAACCACTCCGCAGGGATGTGTAAGCTCTTTAAAACTTCCTGATGCCGTAAATGCTTACCCGCTGCCGGAGGCAGCTTTCACTACTGATAAACAGACGGCTTCTATTCTCCAGCCTGAAATTAATTTTACCGATAACAGCATTGGAGCGGATTACTGGAACTGGGATTTCGGAGATAATTTCGGTACTTCTGCAGAACGCAATGTACTGTATGTTTATCGCGATACCGGGGCATACAGGATCACTCTGATCGCGGAGAATATTTACGGTTGCCTCGATACATCTTATGGCGAAGTGATCATAGAAGGCGCGTATACGATTTATATCCCTAATGCATTTTCACCGAACAATGACGGGAAAAATGATTTCTTTACAGTATATGGAGGAGGCATCCAAAAACTGGACATGTTTATTTATAACCGGTGGGGAGAAAGAATGTTCCACTCCGATAATATAAACCGTTCATGGAATGGCAGCTCCGAGCTGAATAATTCATCGTGCAAAGAAGATGTATATGTCTATCTTGTGAAAGTGACGGATATGTACGGAAAGAAGCACGAACTTTCGGGAAGTGTCACGCTCGTGAGATAATTAATTATAAGAAATAAAAATAACGCCTCCGCTTCGGGAGGCTTTTTTATTTTCAATATACAGCGCAGCTTCAGTGTGAGTTTCTTTGTGTTCTCTTCGTGCCTTCGCGTCTTAGTGGCAAAAAAATGGCTTCACACACCCGTAGCCCTAAAGGGCGCCACGCGCGATAGCCACGAGGGCACGAAGATGGTTTGCAATAAAAAAATTCAAAAAAAACTCTTTTTTAATTAAAAAATTTTACATTTGCCCTGTGTGGCCTGGTAAAAAGATAAAAACCAGTGTAACCGAATTCACACAGCGCACCTGCGCAGTACCTTTTCTCAGAGTTTTTCAACCCTCTGAATAGTTGATTGAACGGGGTTAAAATATTGTACTTATTGGGAATCTATATGCTCCTGGTCTGTTGTACCATATCCTGCAGACCTTCCGAAAGGGAGAGGAAAATATGCCGGGAAAGAAAGAACGATAATTGAAATATAATTATTAATCCATACAAACTATGAAAACTTTATTCACACTCCTCTGTATAGTCATCACACTGAATGCCTATACGCAAACAAACACCTTCCCGTCCAGCGGAAGCGCAGGAATCGGAACTACATCACCAAATGCTTCATCCATTATCGAGATGACCTCCATATCACAGGGCATCCTTGTTCCAAGGATGACCCTTTCGCAACGCAATGCCATTTCAGGCCCCGCAACGGGATTGCTGATCTACCAGACTGATTCAGGCCCGGGGTTTTATTTTTATAACGGCAGTACCTGGACAGTTATTTATTCAGGAGCGGCACTGAATCAAAACCTGCTTCCTGATGGAGATAATACCCGCAGCCTGGGTTCCACTGCTTATTCGTGGAATAGCATGTATGCTGACGGAGCATTTTATCTTAATGGTAACCGGTTTTTGGCACAATCTACTACAGACAATAATACGTTCGTGGGGAGTAATGCAGGTATCAGCAATACCTCCTCTTCGGGAGTCAAAAATACATTTGTCGGTTATGAATCCGGATATTATACTACTGAAAGCCATAATACCGGAGTTGGCTACAGGGCATTATATGCCAATACAGAAGGATATAATAATACAGCCGTTGGAGTGCGGGCATTAACTTCTAATACTACCGGCTACACCAATACGGCAATGGGTTCCAGCGCGATGTACTACAATACTACGGGTTATAATAATGCAGCTGTTGGAATGGCGGCATTATGGTCCAACACTACCGGGCATGAAAATACTGCCATGGGCGCTGATGCTTTGGAAAGTAATACAACCGGTAATAATAATGCAGCATTTGGCTCAGAAGCATTGTGGTCAGCAACAACAGGAAATAATAACACTGCCCTGGGGACTGTTACACTCAAATATAATACTACAGGATATTATAATACCGCTTCCGGAACGGGGGCATTATACTCCAATACGACCGGCTATTCAAATGTCGCTGGGGGAACCTATTCGATGTTCAGCAGCACAACAGGAAACAGCAACACAGCTTTGGGATACTATACTATGTATAACAATACCATCGGCACGGGAAACACGGCTGTTGGAAAAAATGCCGGGTCGTATAATGATGCTACTACCTATTGCACCTTTCTCGGTTATGATGCGGACCAGGGCAGCAGTACGGATTATGACAATTCAACTGCCATAGGAAATGGTTCAAGAATTACCGGGAATAACCAGGTTCGAATTGGCAACAGCAGTGTGACAAGCATAGGGGGTTATGCCAGCTGGACAAATATTTCGGATGGAAGATTTAAATCAGATATTAAAGCAGATGTACCGGGGCTTGAATTTATTAACTTACTTCAGCCGGTAACCTATCACCTCGATGTTAACGGGATTCATAAATTTTTAAAAGAAGGTGATGAAACGGGCATCAGCGCAGCGCAGAAAGAAATGGTAACCTTCACTGGATTTATTGCACAGGATGTAGAAGCTGCGGCAAAGGAAATTGGTTATGATTTCAGCGGAGTGGATGTCCCTCAAAATGAAAACAGTTTGTACGGATTGCGCTATGCTGAATTTACAGTGCCATTGGTGAAAGCTGTGCAGCAATTAAGTGATATAACTTATGACCAGTGGAGCGAAAACATCGAACTTGAAGAGAGGATTGAAAAGCTTGAATTGCTCATTACAGGCAACGACAACACCGAAAAAATTACCCAGTATGTAAAGCTTCAACCTGCAAATACCTCGACAAGGTTAGACCAGAATATGCCCAATCCTTTTAACGACAAAACGGTTATCGGGTATTTCGTTCCTGGAAATGTTACATCTGCCCAATTAAGAGTAACCTCGGAGAATGGAACAGAGCTGATGATTGTTGATATTAAAAAGGGGGAAGGCAGGATTGAGCTGGATGCTTCGCTGCTGCATGCAGGGAATTATTTTTATTCGCTGGTGGTGGAGGGGACGGTTGTGAATACAAAACAATTATTTATTACAAAATAAGGAATACGTGCAGAGTCCCTATGAAAAGAGGAGACTTTGTAAGTACATAAAATTTAAGCCTCCGGTTCGGGAGGCTTTTTTATTTTCCATATTCAGTTAAACTTCAGTTTGGTTTTCTTTGTGTTTTCTTCGTGCCTTCGCGTCTTAGTGGCAAAAAAATGTTTTCACACACCCGTAGCCCTAAAGGGCGCCACGCGCGATAGCCACGAAGGCAGGAAGATGATTTGCAATAAAAAAATCCTGAAAAAATTCTTTTTTAATTAATAAATTATACATTTGCCCTGTGTGGCCTGGTAGAAAGATAAAAACCAGTGTAACCGTATTCACACAGCGCGCCCGCGCAGTACCTTTTCTCGGAGTTTTTATTCTCTGAATAGTTGGGAGGACAGGGTTAAAATGTTATTGTTTATTGGGAATTCTATGTGCGCCTGTTATGTTGTACTGTTTGTTGTACTAAAGGTGGGAAAGAGGAGAACTGTAAGTGGATATAATAGATATGAATATAAATGGAAATAAGAAAAAGTTAATTAGGGACACAAAAAATCCCTCTCCCTATTTGTATTGTGATTATAATTCTATGTTAACCTAAGAAGGATTGTTATGAAATGGAAAAGTATTATAGCTGGTCTTGCAACATTGATTACATTCATTACTTTTTTTTCTCTTGAGGGGCCGGAAATAATTGAAAAATATTTCCATCCTCCTAAGCCGGAAGAACCAATAGTACGTGATACTTCAAAAATACAATTGGATACACAATACGTATATTTAAGCACTTCCGCGCCTTATGACCATATTTCAACAAAAGTTAATAAAATGGAGTCGAATTCTAAATCAACCTTAACAGATCCAATAAATCCAATAAATACTGAAAGCAAATCTGAAAAAATAAGCTTTCATTCATATGTGAATACTTTTATTACCAATTCGTCAGAAAATATTGATGTTTCGGTTATTGTTGTAGATAATGCAGGTAACCCTGCTATGTCTGAATCGGATGCCATAGCGGATATCTATAAAAGGACAGGGAAGACGGGAACTGTAGGGCTTCTGAGAAATTCATTTACACATCGACCCGAATTCGAGGAGTTACAACAAGGTAATTCAGAAGTTATTGAAAAATTAAAACTTGACAGGCACACGGATTATTTGGCAATTGGCAAGGTTAAATACGCCATTCGTTCTGGTACATTAGTTAGTGGGACAATTGTTTGCAACGCTTCAATTTCAATGAGTATAATTTCAATCAATGATAAAACAATTGCACAAAGTTTTACCATTGCAAATGCAAACGGAAATGGTGCAACCGAATCACAGGCTCAGGAAAAAGCCTTGCAAAAACTCCTTGATAAATATTATAATGAACATTCATTCCTTTAAAATATAAATTATGAAAAAAGTTATCTTCCTTGTTTTATTGATTTTCGTTTGTCTGAATTCTTTTGCTCAAAGCGCATTCGATAAAGCATTAAGTGAACTTAGCACTGACCTTGCCGATAAATTATCTTTAAAAGGTAAAAAGAAAACAGTAGTGTTGTACATTACTGACATTAACAAAGCTCCTTCTGTTGCTGGTAAATATCTTGCTGATATTATTTCAAGCAATATTGTAAACAATCCGGGAAATTTTATGGTTTTCGACAGAGATAATCTTAACGGTATTGCAGAAATAAATAAATTAATTTCTGAAGGTTATCTTGATGAAAATAAAACTAAGGAAATTGGAAGAATTTTATCTGTAGAGACAATAATTGTTGGTAGTTATACCGTATTAAGTAATTCCATTAAATTGTCTACAAAAGCTTTAGACGTAACTACAGCCTTTGTAATTGCATCTTCATTAAAAGATTTACCTCTTGATGGTGATGCGGGTGCTTTGCTTGGAATAAACTTCAGCAGTTCATCCCCTGGAAACAGTAATAATAATCCTAATCGCGGTTTTAATTCACCGCTGAATTCAAATGAACAATACAATAACCCGGAAACAGTAAATAGGGAATGTGAAAAAAATAATACCGGGGATATTTGCTTCCATAATAGTTCACCGTTTAAAATTAACATACACTTAACTGACCAGGGAGGTTTGGCCGCAAGGCAGTATGATGGTACTGCTGAAATAAATGAGCAGGTATGTTTTCCGAGTATTCTGGCTAAATCATTTGTATACCTGGTCTATGAATATAATAAAGATGGAGATTATGTTCCTCAAAATGCATACAGGAGAGCGAATATTTTAATTGAAAAATGTAAATCAAAATCATTTACAATAAAATAGGCATCTTATTAAAATATTACAAGAATCACCAGTCAAATATTTATAAATAATTCCTTTAATTCTGAATAATTATGAAAAAAGTTATCTTCCTTACTGTTGCAGGTAAATACCTTGCAGATATTATTTCTGTTAACATCGTTAATAATCCCGGAAATTTCCAGGTTTTTGACAGGGAAAACTTAAGCGGAATTGCAGAGGCTAATAAATTAATAGCCGAAGGGTACATTGATGTTGATAAAGCAAAAGAGTTAGGGAAACTTTTATCGGTTGAAGCAATAATTATTGGAAATTATACTGTTTTAAGCAACACCATAAAACTTACAACTAAAGCACTGGATGCGAATACTGGTTTTGTAATGGCAGCTGCAATGAAAGATTTGCCTCTTGATGGTGATGCAGGTGCTTTGTTGGGTATTAATATTTCTTCAAATGGTACAAACAATAATTCGGATGCAAATGCAGATAACCGGGGCTTTAATCGCCCGCTGAATTCAAATGAGGCTTACAACAACCCGGAAACAGTGAATAAAAATTGCGTTACTGAAAATACGGGTGATTTTTGTTTTACAAATGGAACTAATGCAAGGCTGAAGGTACAAATATTTCAAAAGGGAGTGTATGGAACCAAAGATCCGTGTGGCAAAAACAGCAACGTACTGATTTTAGCACCTGATGAAAATAAATGTTTATATGGGTTATACTCTTGTGCAATTAATTATTCTGCTTTTAAAGAGACATCAAGTGGTTTTGGTAATAGTACTTATTTTAAGGATTATACACAAGGTCAGATATTGGTAGAGCAATGTAAGTCAAAAACGTTAAAAATAAAGTAACAAAAGCACAAAGGAATATATCAAGTGATCTTTGCAGGGGCTTAAGTGTAACCCTTGTGACAGAGGGAGAAGAGTGGTTGAGAGGGTGACGTTTGTTGGTCTCACTCCCGCTCATGCAAACTCGCAAGACCAACAAGCGCAAAAATTGAAATTGATGATGAAACCTTTGACCGCCTGTACGGTCATATATCCCATCCGATAGAAATAAAAAAGAAAGGACAGAAGATTGCTGTTAGAGTAATAAGTCAGTTTGGAGAAGAAACAACGAAAGTGATAAACTTATAAACAATGAAAAATTATTATTCAACCATTTTTTTCTTTTTTATTATTCATAACTTCGTTAATGCCCAAACAACGTTTCAAAAAACTTTTAGTGGTGTTGCCTATGCTAGAGGAAAATGTGTTCAGCAAACAAGTGACGGTGGTTATATTATAGTGGGTAATACATATGGTTCTTTTATTGGAGGGGGGTATGCAGTAAAAACTAATAGTAATGGTGACACAACCTGGACAAAAATTTTTCAATATGGAGGAGGAAATCTTGTAGGAGAAACAGCCTCCGGCTTTAGTTTTATAGTTAATCCTTTTATGGTTTATACAAATTCTAATGGAGATACGATTTCTACAAAACCAATGTTTGGTCCATTAAATGCATTATTTGGCTTTGAAAGTTTCTCCTTTTATCCTGGTGATACAAATTTCCTTGCTATAGGGACAACTCAGTCGTTACCCAATAATAAAGATTTCTTCTTTGTCAGTAATGGTACAACATATCCATCCTATGGTACAACAAATCTAGAATATGGTTCTTCTGTTCAATGGGCCTATGGTGGTGGTGTTATTATGGTTGGTACAACCCGAGATTTTTTTTGGAATAGTAGTGACATTTACTTGATAAGAGTATATAGTCCATTCCTGACTCTTTGGACTAAAGCTTATGGCGGATCAAGATTTGAAAGTGGAAAATATGTGATCCGCACTAATGATGGAGGGTTTATGATTTTAGGAGAAATTTGTGACTCCCTTTCAAAACCCAATGATATTTTGCTTATTAAAACAGATTCCAACGGTGATTCACTGTGGAGCAAAGAGTATGGTGATATTGGAGATGAAAAAGGGAATTTCATTGAGCAGACCTCTGATGGTGGTTATGTTGTCATAGGGAGCTCTACCAGCTTCGGGGCGACAGATACCGATATTTTTGTAATTAAAACCGACTCTTTGGGAAACGTATTATGGAGCAAAATTTATGGAGGATATGGCGAGGACATTGGTGAATATATACAGGAAACAACAGATGGTGGATATGCTATTTTAGGAACAACGGATACTTCAGGGGTTGGGTATAGTCATATTTATTTTATTAAAACTGATGCAAACGGAAATAGTGGTTGTCTTGAATCTAATGTATCTTTCCCAGTTACATCTCCTTCATTGATCAAATCTACTCCTACAACTATTACAGGCTTGCCTGGAGGTGCTGGAACCCCTTATTTATATCATATTATTATTGGGGGCGGAGGCACTTATAATTCTCTTTGCTTTAATGTTGGACTAAAACAAAACGATCACGACCTTGAATTTTCAATTTATCCGAATCCAAGTTCCGGAAATATGTCATTAAAGTGGACACAAGAAAACTTTAAGCCAGCCCTTATTGAGATTTATAATTCTTTAGGGAAAATTGTTTTTATAAAAAAAATAAGGAATTATTCCACTTCTTCAATTTTGGATATAAATCTTGATGCTCAACCGGGATTTTATTTAGTACAAATAATTATAGATGACAAACAATTCATTAAAAAATTGACAATCGAATAGGCTATGCAAAAACACTTGTTCCTATCCGTGATGATTTTTGTCCAGAAGATTTCAATTATTATCGCTGCTCAACAATCACAAATAGACTCTCTTCAACATTTATTAAAAACGGCTAAGAATGATACCTCAAAAATTAATACCTTGAATTTGTTGGGTAGAAAATTTATTGATAAATATGATTTTAAAATAGGATTAATTTATGCTGATTCTGCCTTAAATTTATCACGTAAATGTGATTTTAAAAAAGGTTTTGCAAATTCATTAAATCATATAGGTGTAGCAAACTATTATCAAGGCGCTTATGATTCAGCATTAAATTATTATTTGGAATCCTTAAAAATACGAGAAGGAATTGATGACAAGAGGGGTATTGCAGGTTCTACTAATAATATTGGAAATATTTATAAACAACAGGGTAAATATGATTCATCATTAATATATTTTCAAAAGGGGCTAAAAATTTGCAAAGAAAATAATGATACTGTTTACTGGTCATTAATTTTAGATAATATGGGACAGGTACATAAATTACAGGGTAATTATCAAGAGGCAATATCGTATTATAAAAAGGCACTAAAAATAAGACAGGATGCCAATGACAAAACTGGAGCAGCAAAAACCTTAGATAATATTGGCGTTGTCCATGATATTAAAGGGAAACATTCTTTAGCAATTAATGCATTTTTTGAAGCTTTAAAGATAAGTGAGGAAATTGATGATAAATATTTGCAGGCTGGTATATTGAACGACATTGGAAGTGTTTATTTCCATCAAGGCCACGATTCTCTTGCATTGGATTATTTTCGAGAATCTTTAGAAATTAGTAAGGCAACTGATGATAAAATTGGAATTGCAAAAACCTCAAATAATATTGGCAATATTTATTATCAACAAGAAAATTTTCCAAAAGCATTACAGTATTACCAAGCAGCATTACAAGTGGAAGAGGAAATTGGTAATAAAAATGAAATTGCGTCTATTTCAAATAACATTGGAATTATTTATTCTGAAACCGGCAATTATGATAATGCTTTTAAATATTATCAACAAGGGTTAAAAATACAAGAAGAAATAGGTGATAGTAGAGGTATTGCTACATGTTACAATTATATCGGAAATTTGAAAATTAAAGAACGGAAGTTGAAGGAAGCTGAAAGTTATTTAAATAATGCGCTTTCACTTGCAAAAAAAATGTTGGTGTATGATTTGATTCGGGATTGCTATGGTTCCCTTGCAGACTTAGATAGTGCAAAAAAAGATTGGCATTCTGCTTACGAGCATTTCAGAATGTTTACAGCTTATCGCGATAGTTTGGTTAATGCGGAAAGCACAAAAAAAATTATACAAGTACAAATGGAATATAATTATGAAAAAGAACAGGCTGAAAAAAAAAGATTGTTAGAGCAAAGAAGAAAAGAAAAAGAACATAAAAATAACCTGCAAATTATGGCAGTTGGCGCAACACTGACCACATTAGTTTTGTTTTTTCTTATAAGATTTCGAAAAAAAACAAAATCCAGAACAGTATCAATTTTTGGAATCATTGGATTATTGTTTGTATTTGAGTTTATTAATCTTTTAATTCATCCCTACATTGAGTACTGGACCAACCATACTTTTATTTTTACATTCCTAATTTGGGTTATTATTGCCTCCTTATTAGTTCCTCTTCATCATTGGTTATTAAAATTGATAAAATTAAAATTTAGTAACAAAATAGAGACTATTCGGATTCATTCAAATACATAAAGACAATTATTTCCTGTAGTATTCTTCCCCAGCGGCACTCGTATATCCTGATCCCCCCTTCGGTTTAAGTGTTCCCCCTTCGGTGCTCGTATCCTTTTTCTGTTTCAAGTCTGAAGCATAGCTTGTGCGTTGCGACTTGGAACAGGAAATCATTTATTTGTTTTCATCGTGACACAGTTCGGTGAACGCTCTCCCCTCTATTTATATGTAATAATGCTCCGTCATTAATTCGTGGGGATATAGTCCATAAAAAACAATTATATGACAGTTCCTGAAATCTTACTGTGAAAGTACCAGCCGCATAGTTTCGAAACCATCCTTCTCATGGCAAAGGTCAATTCTCTCATGACACACCTTAAACATGCTCTGCCACCACCTGAATCTGTTCTGACAAACCTGAAATTACTTCTGACACATCTGAAACATGTTCTGCCAGATTTGAAATTTCTTCTGACATTGCTGAAATGTGCTCTGACAGATTTGAAATTGTTTCTGACACACCTTAAACATGCTCTGACACACCTGAAATGGCCTCAGACAGCACTGAAACATATTTTGGCACTGCTGAAATTAATTCAGACTCACTTAAAATGTGGTTTGCAGCATAATGCCTTGTTTTTCCAAAACCATAACTCGGTGCGCACACATCTATAGCAAGCAAATCTTAATCAAACCCGTTCATTACTGTATAATTCCCGACATTTATTACCTGGTTTTAAAAATAAAATATCTTTGTTCAGCTGAAATGCGTACTATTCTTATTGCATGCGGGGTCGAGAAAGGGAGACTTTAAAGCGAGAAATAAAATATTTTTCAAATGATTAAAGATCTATCGGAATTAAATCAAAAGATAAACTCACTCGGAAAACCCAAAGAGGGATACACCAGAGTATACAGAGGTCAGACTAAAATTTATCCTCAATTGCTGCCCTCAGAAAATCGGGGAATAGAAATAAAGGGAAGACATCAATGGGATCTCTATTGTGAAATACTCGCCAAACATTTAGTATCTGAAGAATCAAAGAAGAATTCAAAACCCCATTCCGATGTTGAAGAATTAGAGGGCAAGCTTTTTGTAAAAGCCCTGTCTCAGCATTATGGTCCCGGAACAAAATACCTGGATGTAACATTTTCATTGGATATTGCAGTTTGGTTTGCGCTCAATGAAATTGAGCGGATTGATTTTCATTCTTATTCAGGAAAAGGAACAGAGGTTGAAGATGATGATGTATATGTTCAACACGAATTTCTAAAATATAATCCTTCAAATAACTCAGGGTGGATTTATGTGCTTGATGTCCCGTTGAAAGAAGATTGGCATTCCTTTTTCTTAGAGGGAGGGTGCTTCAACTTAAACCATAAATTGAAATCAGTTTTTTCAAAAAGTGAAAGAATAAAGGTTCAACAAGCTTGCTTAATACATTCGAAGAGTGAGTCAAACAGAAATGATTGTTCAATATTTCAAGTTTGTCAACCACTTGAAATACATCCAAATTGTTTATCGGAATTAAATAATGAATTAAATACAACTAGTCTTTTCCCATCACCGGATATGGATGAATGGTACAGTAGGTTTATTCATGTGCCATTTATACATGGCGGATTTACTTCCGATGGCAGAATCGCGGCAAGAAAAATAATACCTGTAGAATTCTACTTAGATAATACTGAAAGTAATTATTTTAAGTCTATCTTTAAAAGACTAACCACTATTAATCCTTTCAACCAATACCTGAGTTTTATTCCCAGAGATAATCAGGAAAAAAAATTATTGGATGAAGCTATACCAATTATTTTGGCGAATCCGATTATGGCTACCATGCCATCTGTTGAGGATGGCCGGTGGAACGAAGCGTTACTTTGGAAATATGCTGGACTGACTGAAAAAAGTCAAGATGAATATATGAATTCAAATCCGTTACACTTCTCTTTTGATCATAATTTTTTTGTTGAATTCTCTCCCCTGGAAAAAGTGAATTGGCAGGAAATTGATACAATCAACCAGGAAGATATTTGTGTTCGGTCAGTTTGGATTATTAGTATGGAATTGTACCAGTTAAAAATAGTATTGAATGTTCTTGGTTGGGGCGGCTTGGAAGGAAGCCAGTTTGAATTTAATTTATTTTACAATAAAGACACTAATTCAATTGTGTTACAAAGTTCTGAAGGTGACGATAAGTTCATTCCTATTGCATCAATGGGATTTGTTGCGGATGCTATTTTCAGCGCTCTAACCTTTATCGGAGACTCGCTTCCGGGTATTGGAATAAAACCATTTGCATCAGCAATTGGAGATGAGAATAATTATTTAGTATTTGCCTGTGATAAGGGAGTTAAAATCGAGCCTACAATAGAGATACCTGGCAGAAGTAAATCCTTCTATGGAGTTTTTAATCTCGAAACAGGAGCAGCTTACCATTCTGTAGGGGATCATCTAAGAAATGGATATGCTGTTAATTTTTACAGCGATAAGTCTTTTAGTGAACTCACTTCTGATTTTGTAATAGAACAGTTTACTTCAAAATACAACATGGGAAAGGACTTTTTTAAATAACGAACTCAGCTTGATTCTGTTTCTTCAAAATCCTCCTTCGGAATTCGTATCCTATTTCTCCCCCTTCGGCTTAAGTGTTCTCCCTTCGGTACTCCTATCCTTTTCCCCTTCGGTACTTGTTTCTCCCTTCGGTGCTCGTCTCCCTTTTAGCCATTGTCTGTTGGGAGGACTCCTTTGGAGAAGCGTTAGCCTGAGCACAGAGACGAGTATCGGATAAGTGAAATTATTTAATGTGTCTCTTCAATAAACTTTGTGAAGTTAAGACATCATCATTTTGCACTTTTAACATATCCTCCAAAATATCCACATTAAAAATTTCGTTTAAAAAGCAATCAAAATGATTCAGCATGCCTTTCGAAGACCTGCAAAGCACTCTCCCCGAAACAGAACAGTGGCTGCTTAATTACTTTATCAACCGGTTTTTACCAAAAAGTAATAATAAACGAAAATATTCTCATAATCAATTTTCATTTATTCACACCACGATATCCGGGATTTTCTTCCGCTTTCGCAGGGTAAAAATTACAGAAGATGATTTGCTTATTTGCCTGGCCCGCTCTGGATATCGAATCTATGTACGCGATAATCCTGTTCGTAATTTACAGCAGGATAACCGAGGAAGAACAGGTTTAACTCTCAGAAGGGGATGTATTATTTATATCAGTACAAGTTCAGCCCGCATACTTGATCTCAAAAAAGCAATCCGCAGCATTGCCTGGCAAAAAAATCAATCAAAAATTAAGTTCCTCGTTTCATTAAAAGAAGAAATTCATAATTTTTTTAAATGGAATCAAAGGGCATCCCTGTAGCTCCTCCATACCAAAGCCATAGCAACCTTATGGATAAGCCATACATAAGCCATGTTATGCTGAGGGTTTTCCCGCATTTGGAATATTTCATTTCGGTCGCCATCTCCCCAATTGCGTTTTTGTGTCACGTTATAGTATCCTTTTTCACAAACGATAACTTTCTCGTCCTTGTTTGTAATTATGATGGGGTAAGCGTAGTGGAAAAATAAATAATTGTATCAGTTGTGGGGACAACCGATGGCGAAATTATTCAGCAATTATTTTACTTCGGGAATATTCTCCCAAAGGGAGGCCTTTGGCATTAAAAAGAGTACTTTTATCTTCGATTTCTTAATGGTCCCCACATATAGAAAATACTAAAATAGATTCGCAAATGGAAAGAAAATCTTCAGATAAAAATAAAGACGTTTTTTCATTTGACAACATGTTTGTCAAATTCACAAATTCGTTCAATGTTCTGCTGGGGATAACTTCAACAGTGTACGCATTGGGATTTCTGATGTGGGCAATTTATGCCTGGAATAACGGGTTAGGATATTTACCGGCAATACGTGAACAGAACCTTGTCGCTGGAATCATACCCTTGTTTATTATCCTGATTACTTATTTAATTATTACTCATATTGCCAAATATATAATTCTGGCTTGCACCTGGATTGCCAAAGGATCAAAATACGGCTTGCTGAAAGTGCTGCTGCTAATTCTTATAGTTGCCGGCTTTATTTTTCTTTTTATAAAACCGTATGCAAAATATGCTGTGATAGTTTTGCTTTCGTGCGGTTGGCTTTTTTCTATTCTGAGGGGGGATAAAGATTCGGTTAACAGTGGTGCTTTTTTAGCAACAATTTACATAAAAATTGCATGTGTTTTTGGCTCTCTCAGTTTATTACTTGGATATCTGGCGATTGTATTTCCACGAATACCTCAAGACTTTGGAGGACCAAAGCCAATTCTGGTTCAATTAGATATTGTTCGCGAAAACATTTCCCCACAAACGCAAAAAATAATTTTTCAGAGCCAACAAATTGCCGATACGCAAGACATAGTAAGGACTGCAGATTTATATCTGCTGTTTGAAGGGAATGATTATTTATTATTACGAAAAAGTTTGGCTAGAAAAGACTCCTCGTATTCTCTTCTTAAAATTAAAACCGAGTCTGTAAAAGGAATATTTGAACCGGCATCCTCTAATAAAATTAAAGTAATAAAATAGCATTGGTTGGGAAAATTGTCTGAACCTTGGTTTTTAGGATTTTTGCCATCGTTAATGGACAGCCGGGTTGTGTATCCCCTGCGGCACTCCTCTCCCTTTAGTCATCGTCTGAAGCGTTAGCCTTGGCGCATGAGTCGAGGATCGGATAAGTGAAATTATTTAATTCCGGCAATTAAAAAGTGTTTTTTACCCTTTTTTTCATTTAAAATCAATTACTTATAAAAAACACCAGCAACGACCGCGCACGCCATTGACATGATCGCACATAAGACAGCAACGATCGCGCACGCCATTGATATGACCGCGCACAGGACAGCAACGAGTGCGCACGCCATGGACATGACCGCGCATAAGACAGCAACGAGTGCGCACGCCACTGACTTGAGTGCGCATAAGACAGCAACGATCGCGCATGCAATTGACATGATCCCCTGCGGTACTCATCTCCTTTGGTCATTAAGTTTTTTAATTTAATAAAACTTGTTTGGTGGTACACCTGATGGTGAAAAATATAATACTTTAATATTATTATTTCACTATCTTTTTTACCGTTCGTCAAATTTATTTACCGTTCGTCAAATCTTTCTTTGTTTTATTTAACAGTCAATATAGATTTGGCAACAAAGAGTTAACTGCCAAATTTTATAATCAGAAATAATAGCCCGGTTATGTTAAAAAAAAAGCTTTTATACTTTCGGAGTCTCTGCGTTAATAAGCAGGTAATGGAACTAAAGCATATTAAAAATCCTTCTTGTTTTCGGAATCAGGATTTGACTTAATTTAATGAAGAAAAATGTCTTTGCTACTGTAATTAAAATATTGTCTAACAAAATTAAAAATTTATTAAAATGAAAAAAATCTTTATTCTTTCTGTCGGGATTGTATTGGCCTTCGGGTTAGTTGATACGTATGGTCAGATTGACAATGCCTGGGTAAATATTCCTGCAAATTTTTGGGGAAATGGAACCAAGAATAGCGCCATCGGTGATAATAATTCAACGGATGCTTTGAAAGGATACAACATCGCTGTTGGGACTTTCAATACTATTTATAGTTCAAACATGTGCGCGGCTATTGGATTGAATCACAGGATAGGCTCCATAGGAGGGGGATTAACGTATGGTTGTATGGCAGCAGGATGTACAAATACCATCCTGGAGGGTGCAAACGCAAGCTTCGCATTTGGAGATCATGCAGAAGTAGCGGGAAAACAATCCTTCTCAGCGGGCGCTTATACGAAAGCATTAAGAAATAATTCATTTGCTTTAGGCTGGAATATAGAAACTAATGGAGATAATGCATTTACAATCGGGTCTGGTGATTGGTGGTATAACACAGGTCCTTTAATAAATACACGCAATAATTCATTGATTGTCGGATTCAATAGTACTAAGCCTGCACTTTGTGTGCTGGGTGGAGTGGGTTATGCAACTATTGGCCATGTGGGTATCGGCCTTGACCCTAATGATGCCGGTGACTTCGACCAGATGAATAACCATACCTTAAGTGTAAAAGGTGATATCATAGCTGAAAGAGTGCAGGTGGCTCTTTATCCGAATTGGCCCGATTATGTTTTTACAAATGATTATAAATTGAAATCTATTTATGAGCTGGAAAATTTTATTGAGCTGAATTCCCATTTACCGGAGATGCCAACACAGGAAGAAGTTAAATGTGATGGATATGATTTAGCTGATATGGATGCGAAGCTTCTTCAAAAAATTGAAGAACTTTCTTTATATATCATTCAGTTAAAGAAAGAAAATGATGTTTTGAAAACGGAAGTGTCAGCAATAAAATCCGCAAAAAAATGAGAGCGATAAAACTGTTTTTTTGCCTCGTATTAATTTACCAGGCAAAAAGTTATTCGCAGGAGTGGGTGATTTCCCAGACGCTTGATTTCATTGCACCGGTTGATTATGCACAATTGACCAGGCCCTACCAATATGATAACTTCTGGCGCTTTGGGCCTGCCCCATCGGACTATCATCAATTTTGCTCGAGCGGATGTAATAATAATTGTTCCTCTAATTGTAATGATTGTGGATTGACATTTCCCTGTAATGGCACCTGGATACCTAACAGAACACTTCCGCCTTATGGCGGAGGTACTCCTGACAAAGTTGGTGCTACTCTTTGGGACGATGCCAACCATGTATCAACAAATTATTATTATTCTGCAAGCCATCCTTCCTGTTTAAAATTGACAGCAACAAAAGAAGATAATTATTATTGCGAATGTTCTGCTAATTGCAATTCATCTAATTCATGCTTTACTCAACCATTTCATTATAAAACAGGGTTGATAGAGTCCATTCAACACGATTTTACTTACCCTTTAAAAATAGAAATTTACTGTAAACTTCCACATGATAAAGGATTTAACCCGGCATTTTGGATTTGGGGAGAGGATGCAAATGGCATGTGCTGCAGCGAAATAGATGTTTTCGAGTTATTCATTAAAGAACCAAGCACAACAGTGGATAGAGTAAAAGAACTGGATTTTAATTTCCACCATTATCAAAATCCAAAACTAAGTTCCGGAACAAAATATTATTCCGACATTGATTTATCAGATAATTTTCATACGTATGCAGTTGAATGGTCTTATGATAATATAAAATGGCTTGTTGATGGAGATGTCAGGCGAATTGTAAGCAGAACGGCCGGTACCCTGGCTCTTTGGCCGGATGCGTATCCCGGAAACCCACAACCAAATCCTACTCAATTGAGAATGGTAGTTAACCTTGGTGTAAATCCTGATTGCGGGGATTGTTCAGATGATTGTAATGGTGTTGCTTGTGATGGATGGACACCTTGTGAAGATAGTAATGAGCCGGATTGCAACGCTCAATTTCCACAATCCTTTTATGTTGATTGGGTTAAAATATACAGCCAGACGCAATGTAAGTCATTTGCTATATGTAATGATGATGATGAATCATCACAGCACACCACAAATGTTGAGGGGTATAATATTGATTTAGCAGTATCAAAGGATGTAGATTATGATCAGCATAATGAAGATGATTGGTGCTGTGCGGGTCAGGATTTTCCGGTTACTGGCGGACCAAACTATCAAAATGATCTTACCTGTGCGTTAAATGTAATTAGCAATTACGATGTCAAGGCAGAAAATATAATTACCATGCATGAAGGATTCTTAGCAGATGCTAATTCATTTGCTAACTCTACAGATTTGTTTGTGGCGCGTATTGACCCCTGTAATGCTCACAGGTTAACGGCTAATGGTAATAGCAATAATAATAACCTCAATACAACTCATGCAAATGCTTCTGTTTTTCAGGAAAAGGTTGCTGTTTATCCGAATCCGGGCACAGGAGTTTTTACAATGGATTTAAAAGATGGTAAAGGCTATTATTTGTGTGCTGCTTATAATTGTCTTGGCAAAACCGTTCAAATTGTTAAGCTGAATGAAGAAAAGTCTGTCTATGTTTTAGATCTTTCTAAACAAACTAAAGGTGTTTATTTTTTGAAATTCTACAACTACCAAAGTATTGAAATAAAGAAAATTATCATAGAGTAAAAAAATATTCCTCCTATCAAGGCTTTCTTTTCGAAAAATTATTTTAATGAACTAATAACTAATAAGAAATCAAAAGTTACAAACCATTGTTGAAAAATAAATCTGCACATTTAAATACACATTAGAAAAATTTGTTGTAAACTTTGTATAATATTCTCCCGTTCCCATAACCCCCGATAGTTATTTCAGCAGGAAAATATTTCAAAAAACAACACAGCTTTTAGCAACGGCTTTAAGTTCATAATGAAAAATTTAATTACCGCAGACAGAATAATTCCATCCTGTTTAGCGTGTTGTATACAATTACCCTGATTAAAATGGAGGCTTGTCATGGAACAATGTAGTCCACCCGATATGTTTAGTTATTGTTAGTTCTTCCCCCGAAGATCTTAAATCTTTTCTTCCTTCAATAACATTGTTATTGCTTCATGTTTTTTAATTTCTCCCTGTCAGGTTTTTATAATTGCTCCAATATTTCAAACTCAAAATTTAATGTCATGAAAAAAAATATTCTATATACACTATTCGATATAAACTTTAATTGTTACCCATTAATTCTTACGATTATCACGTTATCTTTAAATTCGTTTGCTCAAACTCCACCGGTGGTTATGCAATGGGCAAGTCACGTGGACACAAAAAATGGCCCCTGTTCGGGAGGTGGCGGACCTGATTGGATTGAAAATCTCAAGCACACACACGATGGAGGCTATATTGCGTGCGGGTTTTCACCTTCTTCAGATGTTGATGCAGTGTCTAGTAATTGCATATATGGTGTTGCCCCTGCTTTATACAGATACGATCCGTTTGGAAATCTTATGTGGCAAAAAGTATATCCCCTGGAGCCTTTGAACCATGGTAATTGCCAATCTACCCCGCAAGGAGACTACGGTTCATTTTTGGATGTAGTAGAAACCTCCAGTGGAAACATTGTGGGTGTCGGTTATAAAAAAAGAGATTTTCTGAAACCGAATGATCCTTCGGGTGATTACTGGTGCTCAGTTTTCAGCGGCTTTGTAATATTAACAGACCAGGATGGTAATGAACTAAATTCCGGAACTGAATTTCCTCCTTATTACGATAATGATATGGATTGTGGCGTAGGAAATCCGTGCGACAGACCAGGAACGGTCTATACATGTATTCTTGAAACGCCAGATAAACGATTTCTGATCGGGGGTGCTGCAAGAAGAAGTATAGCTGAACAAAGCAATGCAGTGTTAGTCATTACGGATGGTTTTTCTTATCCAATTGCTCCTTCATGGGAATATAATGATCCCAATAATATGAATGAAGGCTTTGGTAATCTTGTAATAATAAATCCAAATCCATTTACAGGTGATTTTGACCTTATCGTAGCGGGTGGTGAAGATTTACCTAATCCGATCAGTGTAAATGGATGGAATGCGGATCAAAGTCAGTTCATATCCGGAAATGTAACCACCTCAAAGTCGATACTACTCAGACTAAGCTATACTTCCGGTGCATTTGCTGCGGCTGCAGTTTGGTATAATTCTTTTGATTATTCCGGAACATTCCAACCTGCAGGCAGAATATTTAATGATTTTGGACCTGCCTATGGATCAAATGGTGCTGCTTGTCCTACTTCAATTGTGAACTATTGTTCGGGAACTTGTGGATGCCCTGGAACTGGTTATTATTCATATCAATTTTCAAATAATGCCTCTCCATATATTTTAGATTATTTGAATAATGTCCATAAATGCAGCGCTTCAGGATTGTTAATCAATCAAAGCGGTGAAATCGTATTGGCAAATTATGTGGATTTGTATCAAATAAATAATTTGGAGTATAACAGTAATTTCTCAGGAATTCACGATTGCAGCAGATCTTATCTTGACAATTACGTTCCCGGAACCGTGGATTTATGCGGTTCATCAACCCCCGCAGAAAACACCTATGACGATTATAAAGATGCTGATATTTATTTACTCAAAGCCGACCTTGCCTCAGGTAATCTGATTGGCGGCAGTGTAAAACATGTAATGCATTTCAGTGGCGAGGATTTCCATGCCCCAATTGTAGAAGACCGATGCGGAAATATTTATGTTGCAGGTTCGACAGCGGATAATAACCTGGATCCGGTAAATAGTACCGATTTGCAAGTTGCATATAAAGCTGATGCATTACTAGGCAAATATGATGCGAATTTTAATAAAATATGGCGCAGAAACTTTCGTTCTTCCGGGCTTGCACCCAACCAGGATGCCTCCGGGAATTATTATGATTATGAATGCGCCTTTGCCCTTGTTTTAAACGCTGATAATACAGTTACTATAGCGGGTAATAACGCAGAAAATGGTGATGACGCTTTTTTAATTAAGATGAGCAATGATGAACAACTTGCCCATAATTGGGATTTTCAAAATTATGATGTTCCGCCCGGAACACATTTCTGGCCAACCGGAACAACTAAATCGATTAAAGAACGGATTTTAATTCAAAGTGGTTCAACGTTAGTTATTGATAACAGCACCATTGAATTTGGGGAAACTAATGAATGCCATGATTACAATGAAGATATTGTAAATGTAAACAAACATCAGGGTGGGATTATTATTCAAAAAGGCGGACATCTTATCTTGCAAAATAATGCTGTGCTGCGCGGTCTTGAAGTTAATCAAAATGATCCATGCAGTCGTAACTATATGTGGGACGGAATATCAGTCGAAGGTGACCCATTACTATCTCAAAATCCGCCCAATCAGGGATATATTGATATGAATGGCAACTCGACCATTCAGGATGCCAGGTGCGGAGTTCGTGTTGATTCAAGGACATGGTTTAATAATCAACCGCAAACAAGTTCTGCTACTGAAACCTGGGACCGCGGGCGTTTAAGTTATCCAAGTGCTGAAGGTCATGGCGGAGGCTATATTATGGCTAAAGACGGACATTTCCTCAATAACAGGAAGGATGTTGAGTTTCTGCCTTATATTTCAATGTTGTCATTTTATAATTTTAGCTATTTCACTAATTGTGAATTTTTATGTAATGCTCCCATGGTTGATCCCAGCTTTATAGCCTGGGATTATATAAACCAAACCTATGTACCTGCGGGAGTTAATGCGCATATAACCATGTGGCAAGTGATGGGCATTCCATTTTCTGGTTGCCGTTTTTCAAATTTTGGTTCTTTTAATTGGGATATTCGGGGTATAGGAATTGGCAGTATTGATGCTTATTATTTGTTGGATAATCAATGTAAATTCAGTTATAATACTTACGGAATTCATGCCGAAGACATTCAGTTTAGTTGGGGGCCGCATGTTAACCATACCCTTTTTGATCAAAATCACGCGGGTATTTACGAAAAGAACATGAAAGCATGTATAACAATTAATAGTGATTTTAATGTTGGATTAAATGGAAAGTATGATTATGGAATTTACCTCGAAGATTGCTATGGATATAATGTGGAACAAAATCGTTTTAATAATTACAATTTCAATCCGGCTTTCGGAATAGTGGATTACTTTAGTTATCCAAATAGCAATAGCAATATTATTTATAATAATTCTTTCAGTGCTTTTAATGGTGCTGCCGCATTGGCACAAGGTTTTCAGAATGGTGGAAGCAGTACAGGGATCGGCCTTCTTCTAAAGTGCAATGAATATATGAATTATAATGTTTACGATGAATACACTCCTGATTTAGGGATTGGTCCTGGCCAGGGAATCGCTGATCCGCAAGGTTCCAATACGGCAACCGGTGCTGCTAATAATATGTTTGATACACCCTGTTCTGCCGCTTGGGGAGAACTATACAACGAACCGGTTCCAAATGTTATACCTTATCAATATTATCACTGTCAAAATGGAGGTGGATATGTAGTCGTTCCGGGAGCCGGATGCTTTACACCCGGCTGGGTGACTCCGACACAGGTTTCGGTACCATTTAACAGGCAGCAGGATTGCGGAAACAATTTTCCTCTCAGACCCCATGGTCCAATTAAGGAAGATATGCGAATAGCAAAGCAACAAGAAAAAACTTTGACTGAAATAGTTAATAGCAATAAAAAGAAGTCAAATGAATTTAAATCAGACAGTATTTCTTCCCTTATTTCCTTTTATCATGCCGAATACAATCGTTACTTTGATGAACTCGTAAATGGTTATATAAGCGATAAGTCAATAAATGGTATTGACAGCGTAATTGAAATGCTTAAGCAGGAAAATTCTCTAAACCGGAAAATGCAATTGGCTGAAGTCTATTTTTCCAAACGAGACATTAAAAATGCGCACCAAATAGTAACTGAATTACAGCAATATCCGGAACTTGCTAACTATAGCATGCTTCAAAATATTCTAATTGATTTGGATACGCAGAAAAAGTCATTGTTTGATTTAAAGAAAAACCCTCTTCAATATCAAGCTATAAATAAAATTGCCTCTGATTCTTTGCATGCAGGTTATTCTGGAGCCAGAGCCATATTAAGCCTGATTGATGATAGACAGTATGCTGAAGTAATTAAGTTTGATATGACCTCCTCTGATTACCATATGCGTAGTAATAATGTAATGTTTGAAACGGGGAAAAAATTACTTCGCAATTATCCCAATCCTTTCAATGCGAGTACCGTA
>Ga0134123_10000037_pt1 | contig 80593 bp, 74 predicted proteins | sample KB303_FD_96460 | JGI IMG/M metagenome (GOLD analysis project Ga0134123, IMG submission 96460) | Terrestrial soil microbial communities without Nitrogen fertilizer from Kellogg Biological Station, Michigan, USA - KB3-0-3 | ecosystem: Environmental > Terrestrial > Soil > Unclassified ...
ACCACAGCCAGCGTGCGGCCGTCCTGCATCGGGCGCGGGCTCAGGAACTGAATGATGCTCGGCTGATTCGTGGTCGGGTCCACCGTACCGGTTGCGTGGCTATACGCGCCGTACAGCAACTCCAGGTCGGTGCCGTCAGGGTTGACGCTGTAGAGATCGAACTCGTTGTCGTCGATGTTGTGTTCCCAGCGCGTGTACACGATGCGGCCGTTCGGCAGCACCGCCGGATCGAGATCGTGGCTCTGGTTGAAGGAGATCTGGTGGATGTTGGTGCCGTCGGCATCCATCACGTGCAGCACGAACGCCGGCTCGTTGTCGTCCTCGTCCTGGGCGGCGTACTGCGGCTTGTTCTCGTCCAGCAGGATGGCGCGCGACTGGCGCTGGCGCGTCGAGCTGAACACGATCCTGCCGTCCGGCAGGTAGTGCGGCATGATGTCGTGGCCTTCGTCCTCGACCGTGTCCGAGGCGATGATGCGGCGCAGGTTCTTGGTCGCCGCGTCGAACTCCCAGATGTTCCAGCTCGGCTGGTCTTCCTCGTCCGCGCCTTCGATGAACTTGGCGCGCATCGCAAACACGACTTTGCTGCCGTCGAAGTTCACGTCCAGGTCGCGGATGTCGCCGAGGCCTTCGGTCACGCTCGCGGTGATGTTGACCGGCGGTGCGGAGACCGACGCGCGGTCGCGCATGAACAGGTCGGCGCCGATCTCGAACTTGCGCAGCTCGCGCGCGTCGTCCATCACCATGTTGTCGTCCGGATCGGGCACCGGGCGCTGCACGTAGAACACCGGGAAGTCGAGCGTCACCGGGTCCTGGTTCTGCCCGCTGCCGATGGTGACGTCAGTACCGCCGCTGCCGCTGCTGCACGCTGCGAGCACGCCGCAGGCTGCCGCGATGGCGAGCGCGATTGCTAGACGACTGGCCTGATCACTCATTGCGTGCTCCACAAGGACCGTGATGATCGACTCGACATATTCCGCGGGCCGTTAAACAGGTCACACGAACCGCTGCGGCCAACCCTGATTTTCCATAGTCGGGCTCGTTCATCCCTGCGCTGCGTGACCGCGCTCACACTGCGAGCGCCGCACCCGGTTTATTCCTGTGTCGGATCGTGGCGGCGAGCCTACACGCGCGCGCGAAACCGCCGGTACTGTCTCTGCCATGCGACGTACGCTGCTTGAGACAGTTACCGCAATGAAATCGCCGACCTATAGTCGCCGCGCACTGTCGGGCTCGGACCGACTTTGCGATGACAACGACCGCAGCAGGAACACTGGTTTACTGACATTCGGGTCCTGGCATGAGAAACATGAACAGCAAACGTCGAAATGCGCGCGGCAACGCGCGGCGCAGCGGGCTAGTCAAAGCGATGGCGCTGACGCTCGCGGTCGCCTCCTTTGCGTGCGTGCAACACGATGCGTCGGCTAGTCCCGAGTCGCGACGGCAGGCGAAGGAGATGTACGACCGCCTGGTCGGCACGCCGCCGACGCAAGCATTGCTCAACGATCTCGAAGGGCGCGTCTTCGCCGACCCGATTGCCGCGGGCATGTTCATCCTGGACAAGAACGCGGCGCACTCGAGCCAGTTCTATACGACCACGCTGAAGAATTTCGCGACGCCGTGGACCAACCGCGACCAGACGGTGTTCGCGCCGCTCAACGATTACACCGCCACCGTGATCGGCATGGTGCGCGACGACGTCGACTTCCGCACGGTGCTGTCGGCCGACCTCGTCTACACCGGCCAGGGCATCACCCCGGCCTACTCGAACACGAACAATGACCACTACGTGGCGATGGAGAGCAACAACGCGGATCTGCGCATGGTGCTCCAGCCGACCACGCAATCCTCGCTGAACGGTCTGCCGCCGACGGCGACAGCCGGCATCATCACCTCGCGCGCGGCCGCGGAAGCGTTCTTCATCGACGGCACGAATCGCGCGATGTTCCGCTTCACGATGCTCAATCACCTGTGCCACGACATGGAGCAGGTGCACGACGTCACGCGTCCGCCGGATCGCATCCGCCAGGACGTGACGCGCAGCCCGGGCGGCGACAGCTCGCTGTTCCTCAACAATTGCATCGGCTGCCACAGCGGCATGGATCCGATGGCGCAGGCTTTCGCGTACTACGACTTCGACGAGACGCAGATGCGCCTGGTCTACACCGACAACCAGGTGCAGCCGAAGTACCTGATCAACTCCGACAACTTCAAGCAGGGCTACGTCACGCCCAACAACAGCTGGGAAAACCGCTGGAGCCTGCCGGGCAAGAACGCGGCGATGCTCCGCTTTGCCGGCCCGCCCGACCAGATCCACAGGGGCACCGGCGCCAAGGAGCTCGGCCAAGAGCTCGCCAACAGCGGCGCGTTCGCGCAATGCCAGGTGGAAAAAGTGTTCCGCACGGTGTGCTTCCGCTCGCCGAGCGACGCGGGCGACCTTGCCCAGGTCGACACCAGCACCACCAACTTCAGCAGCGGTGGCAACTTGAAGCGCGTGTTTGCCGAAGTAGCTGCGCACTGCAGCGAGCATTGAGGAGCGAGTAAGCCATGAAGCGCGTTTTCACTCACAGCGTTGCACGACTTGCTGCGATCGCCCTGCTCGCAGGCGCAGTACTGTCCGGTTGCGGCGGCGGTGCCCCGACCGAAGAGAATCCGATAACGACGGGACCGACTGCCGGCCCGACGTATAACGGCCCCGCACCCGCGACCGCCGACATTCAGGCGTTCCGCATCAACTTCTGGGAAAACGTGCGCGGCACGAATCGCTGCGGTAACTGCCACACCGTCGGCGGCCAGGCGCCGCAGTTCGCGCGCTCCGACGACGTGAACGCCGCGTATCAGCAGGCACAGGGCATCGTCAATCGCGACCAGCCCTCGCAGTCGATCATCGTTGCGAAGGTCGGCGGCGGCCACAACTGCTGGCTCGCGGATGCGGGCTCGTGCGCCGCTATCATGACGCGCTGGATTCAGGACTGGGTCGGTGCTGCCGGCACCGGCGGCCGCGCGATCGAGCTCGTCGAGCCGACGCCGAAAGATCCGGGTGCCAGCAAGCGTCTGGATCCCGACGCACCGCCTGCGCTGTACAAGCCGGTGTACGACCTGCTGGACCTGTACTGCTCGAACTGCCATCAGTCCGATTCCCAGACCAAGCAGGCGCCGTTCTTCGCGGCGGGTGGACTGCCGTCCGACACCGACGGCAGCCCGGATGCGGTCCAGTACCTCGAGGCGTACCGGGCCGCGATTCCGAAGATCAATCTCGATGACCCCGCGCAGTCGCGCTTCGTCATCCGTCTGGGCCGCGAGTTCCACAACTGCTGGAGCGATTGCGCTGCGAACGCAGCCACGATGCAGGCGGCCATCCAGGCGCTGTCGGACGCCATCGTCGTCAATCCGATCGATCCGAGCCTGAGCACCAGCAAAGCGCTGACGCTGTTCGACGGCACGGTCGCGAGCGGCGGCAACCGCTACGAGAACAACCTGATCGCACTCTATGAGTTCAAGAGCGGCTCGGGCGGCACGGCGTTCGACACCAGCGGCGTCGATCCTGCTGCGGACCTCACGCTGAGCGGCGACGTCACGTGGGTCGGCGGCTGGGGCATCAACATCAGGACCGGCAAGGCGCAGGCCTCGACCACGGCGAGCCGCAAGTTCCATCAGCTGATCACGGCGACCGGCGAGTACTCCATCGAAGCGTGGGTCGTGCCGGGCAACGTGGTGCAGGAAGACACGCGCATCGTCACCTATTCCGGCAGCACGACGGCCCGCAACTTCACGATGGGCCAGACGATGTACAACTACGACTTCCTCGGCCGCAGCACCAAGACGGATGCGAACGGCATGCCGACGCTGCACACTGCCGATGCGGACGAGCGCTTGCAGGCCTCGTTGCAGCACGTCGTGATGACCTTCGATCCGGTCAACGGCCGGCGCATCTATGTGAACGGCGAGTTCACCGGCGACCTGGACAGCGCCGGCGGCGGCACGCTGGGCGACTGGGACAACAGCTTCGCCTTCGCGCTCGGCAACGAAGTCAGCAACAACCGTCAGTGGACCGGTGTGCTCCGTCTGGTCGCGATCCACAACCGCGCGCTGAACCTGCAGCAGATCCAGCAGAACTTCCAGGCCGGCGTCGGCGAGAAGTTCTTCATGCTGTTCGGCATCTCGCACCTGGTGAACGTGCCCAAGGCGTACATCCTGTTCGAGGCGCAGCAGTACGACAGCTCGGGTTATCTGTTCACCAATCCGAAGTTCGTCAGCCTCGACGCCTCGGCGATGCCGGGCAGCATCCCGATCAAGGGCATGCGCATCGGTGTCAACGGCGTCGAGCCGCAAGTCGGCCAGGCGTATCGCCTGCTCGACACGGTGATCGCGGATGCCAACTACTCGGCAGCTACCGGCCAGACGCTCTCGACGGTCGGCACGATCATCGGGCTCGAACAGGGTCCGGCTACCGATGAGTTCTTCCTGTGCTTCGACACTCTGGGCACGCGGACCAACGTCTGCTCGGACTTCGCCACGGGTGTCGCGCCGACCGCCGTCGCAGTGAACAAGCCGGCGGAAATCGGCTTCCGCACCTTCGACAAGATCAACGCGACGATGTCGGCAGTGACGGGCGTGAGCCCGAACACGCCGGCGGTGAAGTCGACGTTCACGAGCATCCGACAGTCGCTGCCGGCCGTGGATAGCATCGCGGCGTTCCTGGCCTCGCATCAGACTGCGATCGCGCAGCTCGCGATCCAGTACTGCGACGCGCTGGTCGAGTCGCCGGCGGCGAGCAGCTACTTCCCGGGTCTGAACCTGAGCGGCACGCCTGATGCGGTCTTCGGGCCTGCGCCCACGCCGCCCATCGAGTCCGTGGGCAGCCCCGGCAAGGACCTGCTGATCGATCCGCTGATCAACAACATGGTCTTGAGCGTCGCGTCGCAGCCGAGCGCCTCGGAGCTGAAGGGCTACTACCAGCCGGACAACTCGGTCGTAAACAACGGTCCCAAGCGCCCAGGCCTGTACGCGCTGGTCGACACGCTCAACCGGTGCGGCGCCGCAGCCTGTCCGGCGAGCCGTACCAAACTGATCGCGAAGGCCACTTGCGGCGCGGTGCTCGGTAGCGGCGCCGTGCTGATCGACTGATCCGACTTTGCTTTCCGGGATGACACAGCCATGCTGATTATCAAATCGCGCAAGAAACGCTCACTCGGTCTCAACGAGCCGCTGCGGCACGAGTCGCACAAGAAGCCGGTGACCCGCCGCGACTTCCTCGCGCAGGGGTTCACGACTGGCGCGGCGACCGTGGTGGCGCCCGCGGTGCTCGGCGCGCTGCTCGGCTCGCGCCGCGCGCAGGCGCAGACGGTGGACCTCTCGCCCGACATCGACTTCCAGGCGGACCCGATCAACAACATCTGCAACATCGAGCAGGGAGCGAGCAAGATCCCTTTCATCTGCTTCGACCTCGCGGGCGGCGCGAACATCGCCGGCTCGAACGTGCTGGTCGGCAAGGACGGTGGCCAGCTCGACTTCCTGTCGACGCAGGGCTATTCGAAGCTCGGCCTGCCCGGCACGATGCTGCCGAACAGCGCCACGCAGGACTTCATCAATGAAGAGTTCGGGCTGATGTTTCACTCGGACAGCGCGTTCCTGCGCGGCATGCTCGAGAAGACGACGGCTGCGACGCGCGCTGGCGTGAACGGCTGCGTGATCGCTGCGCGCTCCGAGAACGACACCGGCAACAATCCGCACAACCCGATGTACGGCATCGCGAAGGCCGGCGCGCGCGGCGAGCTGCTGACGCTGATCGGTTCGCAGAACTCGGACTCGGGCGGCAATTCGATGGCACCGGCGATGCTGATGGATCCGGCGAATCGCCCGACCAAGGTCGATCGTGCTTCGGACGCCAGCGGCCTGGTCGATACGGGCGCGCTCGGCACGCTGTTCACCAACCCGGTGGACAACAGCCCCGATACGGCCTCGACCGTCGCGGTCATGGAGCAGATGGCCCGCATCAGCGAGCAGAAGCTCCTGAAAGTAGATCCGGGTGCGGACGTTGCCAACCCCGCGAAACTGGAGACCCAGGTCAAGTGCGGTTACGTCCGGACGGCCGATACGGTTGCGCGCTTCAGCAGCCCAGCCGCAATCAATCCTGCTGTCGACCCGGACATCATCGGCACCGGCGGCATCTTCGGCCCCAACTTCGGCAATGACGGCGAGTTCCAGAAGACCTCGGCGGTCATGAAGCTCGTGGTCGAAGGGTACGCGGGTGCGGGCACGATCAGCATGGGCGGTTTCGACTATCACACCGGCGATCGCTCGACCGGCGAGCTGCGCGACCTGCGCGCGGGCCGCTGTATCGGCGCGTGTCTGGAGTTCGCCGCACGTCGCGGCAAGCCGCTGATGATCTACGTATTCAGCGACGGCTCGCTGGCCTCGAACGGCATGGTCGACAACTCGGTCGACGGCCGCGGCAAGGGTCAGTGGACTGGTGACAACCAGTCGACTGCCGCTTCGTTCTTCCTGGTCTACAACCCGCCGACCGCGGGCGGTCGCCCGGTGCTGTTGACCTCGGGCGCGGGTGCGGCCCGTCACCAGCAGATCGGCACGTACACCGCCGGCGGCGACGTGGTGAACAGCAGCAGCCCGGCGGCGAACAACGTGAATCTGCTGGTGCAGACAGTGCTGCTGAACTACATGGCCTTGCACAAAGAGACAGGGCTGTTCAACGCGAAGTTCGGTGCCGCGCTCGGTGCAGGTACCGCGCTCGACGGTCTGATTGCCTTCAATCCGATCTGCACCGGCAAGATCGGAGTTCCCGCTTAATCGGTTCGCTGCAGGGAGTGGTGGTGGCCCAGGGCCCGGCGCAAGCCGGGCCCTTTTCATTGGGCCATCTCATTTTTACTATTCGGTGCGATACCTGACTTCGACGAACAGCGTGCGCCCGCGCCCCGGGAAGTACCGATAGTTGCCGAAGGCGAAGTCGGCGCGGTCGGCGTAGGCGCGATCGGTCACGTTGTTCAGCCGCAGCGTCGTGCTCCAGTTTTCGCGGATGTCCCAGCCGACTCGCAGGTTGAGCAGGTCGTGGCCGGGATATTCGTTGGCGTTCGCGGCGTCGACGAAATAGCGGCCGACCGACACCCATTCGAGCTCGGCATTCGCAACCGGCAGGAACCGCCAGTCGACGCGCGCCGTGTTTATATGGCGGGGCGCCGTGTCGACGTCGCGGCCCGAGACGATCGTCTCGCCGCCGTCGACGGCGCGGTTGAATGCATACGTGTGCTTCGCATACGTGCCGGCGAGCGCCAGCGACAGCGTCTCGATGGGCAGCCAATTGAATTCGTATTCGACGCCCTCGTGATCCGTCTTGCCGTCGCTCACGTTGAAGCCGTTGGAGTCGCGGAAGATGACGTTGTCCTTCTTCATCTTGAAGCCGGCGAGCGAGTAGCGCAGCGGACCGAATGTGCCGCGCGCGCCCACTTCGACGCTGTCGAGTCGCTCGGAATCCAGATCCGCGATCGACTGCTGACGCTGCAGGCGATATAGCTCGCTCGTGTCCGGAGCGCGATAACCGCGCGCACCCGTCACGTACAGCACATGGTTGTCGGTGAGCGAGTAGCTTAAGCCGAGTTTCGAGGTGACGTCCGAGAAGTTGTCTTTGCGGTCAGCGGGCCGGTTGTAGAGACAGCCCGCGGCACCGCAAGTCGTGCCGTCGTCGCGCGTGTTGCCGGCGATCATCTTGTTGTCGTAATCGTAGTCGACATACTCGAAGCGCGCGCCGGCCGTCAACTTGAAGCGTTGCGCGAAGGGTTGCTCGATCTGGGCGTATACAGCAGCGACTTGGCTCTGCACGTCGTAATCGTAGTGCTTGCCCGCGGGGCGGATCGCGTTGGCAGGCGGTGCGCCGTCGGTGGCCGGTCCCGCCTGCGTCTCCTTGAGGAAGCCGTCGGCGAGCTCGAGGTCGATGCCTGCGAGCAGCTGCATGTCCGCGAGAACCACCATTTGCAGCGCCGTGAGCACGCCGAGCGAGTCCTGGCCGTTTTCCTCGAGCGGCTTGCCGATCAGGAAGTGCTGCAGGAAATCCATGCGCGAGTGACGCACGAACGGCCGGATCGACAGCTGCGCATCGCCCAGCGACCGCGTGTAGTCGCCGGTCAGCCGCAGCGCGTAGGCGTCGCGATAGGCCTCGGGGTTCGCGTTCGACTTCGCGATGTTCTCGTCCTTGTATGCATCGAAGCCCTGGATGAAGCCTGCGGTTTCCTGGTTGAGATTGGTCGCCGCCAATTGCACGCCGAGCGTCGAGTCGGCCGCGCGGTGCGACAGCGACAGGTTCAGCTTCTGCTCTTCCAGGCCGGCATTGTCGCGCCAGCCGCCGTCATGCGTTGCGACCACGGTGCCGCCGATGTCGGTCGCGTCGCCGGTGCGCGAGAGCGCGAGTCTGCCGCGATAGAACTCGTCCGGCCCGCCCTCGAGAGAAAGGCTCTGGCGCGGCAGCTCCGCGGGCTCCGCCTGGATGACGTTGACAGCGCCGTGCATCGCGCCGGAGCCGTACACCACGCCGGCGGGACCGCGCAGGACTTCGATCGAGCTGGCCTGCTCGCTGTTCACCTCGAACAGCTCGTTGACGTTGCAGAACCCGATCGGCCGGATCGGGATGCTGTTCTCGAGAAACAGGAACACGCCGCAGGAGCCGGGGCCGGTCAGTACCGGCGAGCGGATCGCGGTGAGACTTTCCTCGCCGCTGTTGCGCTGGATCATCGTGCCCGGCGCGCGGTTCATGATCTCCGCATGATGAGTTGCGCCGACCAGAGCCACGTCGTTGCTCGAGACGACGGAAATGCTGCCGGCGAAATCGCGCAGCTGCTGCACGGAACGGGTCGCGGTAACGATGACTTCCTCGACCCGATCGCCGGCGAAGGCAGTACCCGTCAGCGTCAACGCGATGCAAGGGAGGGTGAGCCGCATGGCGGCTGCAAGTCTGTCATTGTCGGCACGCACGATGTTCTCCCGTGGAGAAATCTTCACTCCGGCGGCAGCGCAAATGCCACCACGTAGTCGCCGCGCTTGGTCCCAAGCTTGCCGTGGCCGCCGGCGGCGATCAGCACGAACTGGCGGCCATTCGCCTCGTAGCTCATCGGGGTCGCCTGGCCGCCCGCGGGCAGCCGGCCCTTCCACATTTCGCGGCCGGTCTCGACATCGAACGCGCGCAGGTAATTGTCGGTGGCGGCACCGATGAATACCAGTCCGCCGTCCGTAACCATCGGCCCGCCCATGTTCGGCATGCCCAGCGTCGGTGCCGGGACGAACCAGGGCGTCATGTCGCGGGTCGAGCCGAGCATCACCTGCCAGCGGATGGCGTTGCGCCGCAGGTCGACGGCGGCGAGCGTTCCCCAGGGCGGGGCGGTGCAGGGCAGGCCGAAGGGCGAGGCCAGCACTTCGCGGCGCACCCCATAGGGTGTGCCGGTCTGTGCTGCAAAATCGGAATCCGCCCACACTTCCGAGCGCCGCGCCTCGTCGTACCGGTCGCGCGGCACGAGCGTCACGACCATCGGTATGTGGTTGACGGCGGCGATCACGAGCTGCCGCTCGCTGTCGAACGCGGTGCTGCCCCAGTTGACGCCGCCGGCAAACCCGGGCGACTCGATCGTGCCCTGCAGGCTCGGCGGCGTGAAAATCCCTTCGGAGCGGTAGTGCGAGATGAGATCGCGGCACTTGCCGCGGTCGTAGAAGGTGAGCCCCCATGCGTCGTGCGGCGTCACCGCCGCGTGCGACACGAGCGCCGGTGTCGCAGGAAACGGTTGCGTCGGCGAGGTCGCTTCGCCCGGCACGTCGGATTGCGGCACGGGCCGTTCCACCATTTCGAACACGGGCTCGCCGGTCTCGCGATCGAACACGAACAGCATCCCGGTCTTCGTTGCCTGGACAACGGCCGGGATCGATTTGTTGTCGCGCTCGATGTCGATTAGCATCGGCTGCGCCGGCACGTCGTAGTCCCACACGTCGTGATGGACCAGCTGGCGATGCCACGCGACCTCGCCGGTGTCGGCGTGCAGGGCGACGAGCGAGTTCGCATAGTTGTTGTCGCCCGTGCGCTCGCCGCCGAAGTAGTCCGGGCTGGCGGAGCCGGTGGGGACGAAGATGAGGCCGCGGCCCGCATCGACCGACAGCACTGACCAAGCATTCGCCGCGCCCGTGCGTTGCGCTGACTGCGGTTGCCAGCCGCGGCGCGTCGCTTCATCGGCGGATGTCGGAATCGGGTCCCACGCCCACAGCTTGTTGCCGCTGCGAACGTCGAATGCACGCACGATACCGCGCGGCATTTCGACGGCGCCGTTGTCGCCGACCGCAGAGCCGACGACGACGATGTTGCGATAGATCGCCGGCGGCGAGGTCACGAGATAGTTGCCCGCCGCGCCGGCGCGCAGGCCTGGATTCAGATCCACTTTGCCGCCGCTGCCGAAGTCGCGGCAGGGCCGTCCGGTGCGGCCATCGAGAGCGATCAGCCGGGCATCGAGCGTGCCCACGATGATGCGATGGGCGCACGGCGCCGCGGGATCCGCGGTCGGATCGATCCACGACGACACGCCGCGCGAAGTGGCTTCCGAATAACGCCGCGCACGATCGATGCGCGGGTCGTAGCGCCAGCGCTGCACGCCGGTTGCCGGGTCGAGCGCGATCACGATGTTGGTCGCGGTGCTGAGGTAGAGCGAGTCGCGTACGAGGATCGGCGTCGCTTCGAATGTGAGCGTGTCGGCGCGAGCGAAGTCGGCGCCGAGCTCGCCGGTGCGATAGGTCCACGCGATTTCCAGCTGCTCGACGTTCCCGCGGGTGATCTGCGTCAAGGGAGAGTGGCGATTGCCGCCAGGGTCGCCGCCGTACGATCCCCACTGTGGCTCATCGTCGTCCGACTGACGTCCCGGCGGTGCGGCGGCGGCCGCGAACATCGCGAGCCCCAGCATCGCGATGGCCCGAATGCGTCGACTTGTCATTGAGTCAGCCTATCAGCCGCCATTCAGCGGCCACAACTGCTGCTAGTATTCGCAGCCGATGAGACTGCTTCAGGTAGCGACCCTCTGCCTGCTCCTGCTCGCCCAGGGCGTGCATGCTGCCGAAGGTGAACGGCCGCGCGTCGGGCTCGTGCTCAGTGGCGGCGGCGCGCGCGGCGCGGCGCATGTCGGCGTCCTGAAAGTTCTGGACGAGATGCACGTGCCGGTCGATGCGATCGCCGGGACCAGCATGGGTGCAGTGGTCGGCGGCTTGTACGCCTCCGGCATGACCGGCGCCGAAATCGAAGCGCTGATCCGCTCGCTGAATTGGCAGGATGCGTTTCGCGATCGGCCGCCGCGCGAGGAGCTCGGCTTCCGCCGCAAGCAGGACGAGCGCAACTTCCTGGTGCGCTTTGCGCTCGGCGTGAAGAAGGACAAGGGGCTGGTGCTGCCGCCCGGCCTGGTGCAGGGACAGACGCTGGAACAGGTCCTGCGCAACGCCGCGCTGCCGGTCGCCGAAATCCAGCGCTTCGATCGCCTGCCGATTCCGTTTCGCGCCATCGCGACCGATCTCGAGACCGGTCAGGCGGTCGTGATGGATTCCGGCGATCTGGTCACGGCGATGCGCGCGAGCATGTCGGCGCCCGGCGTGTTCGCACCCGCGCAGCGCGAGGGCCGGCTGCTCGTCGACGGCGGCCTGGTCGACAATCTGCCGATCGACACGGCTCGCGCGATGGGCGTGGACGTGCTGATCGTCGTGGACGTGAGCTTTCCGCTGTACTCGCGCGACGAGCTGAAGTCGCCGCTGGAAGTGACCAACCAGGCGTTCGCGATCCTGATCCGCGGCCGCACGCTGGAAGAGCGCGAGAAGCTCAAGCCGACGGACATCGTGCTCGACCCGCCGCTCGGGCGCTTTGCCTCGGCTGACTTCGGTCGCGTGCCGCAGGCGTTGCGTGCAGGAGAGGAGGCGGCACGCGGTGCGTCGGCATCGCTTGCCAAGCTGTCGCTGAGCGAAGCGGACTATCGCAACTACCTCGCTGCCCGCAACCCTCGCTCGACCGAGCTGCCGGTAGTCCAGTTTGTGCGTGCGGATACCGCGTCGGTGCAGTACGACCCGCTGATCCAGGAGACGATGAAAGATCTGGTCGGCAAGCAGCTCGACAAGGAGCTGGTCCGCCGCAAGCTGTCATCGCTGTACGCGCTCGATCGCTTCGAGTCGATCGACTATCAGCTGGTCGAGGAGGAAGGCCGCGCGGGCCTGCAGCTCGACCTGCGACGCAAGAGCTGGGGCCCGAACTACGTGCGCATGGGGCTCAATCTCGAGGACGACTTCGAGGGGAACAGCCGTTACAACGCCGCCGTGCGCTTCATCGCCACGGAGCTGAACGTGCTCGGCGGCGAATGGCTGACCGATATACAGATCGGCGAGAACCCGAAGTTCTTCACCGAGTTCTACCAGCCGCTGTCGCTGGCCAGCCGCTACTTCGTCGCGCCGCAGTTCGATTTCGAGGAGCGCAGCGTGTTCGAGCTGCGCAACAACAACGATCGCGTCGCCGAGTATCGCGTGCGCGAAGTGGAGGGCGGGCTCGACTTCGGCCGCGAGATCTCCAACTGGGGAGAGATCCGCTTCGGCGTGCACCGGGGTACCGGCCGGCGGCGGTTGCTGATCGGCGACCCCTCGCTGCCGGCCACCGAGTTCGAGCGCGGCGGTTATTTCACGCGGTTCTCTTACGACAAGCTCGACAGTATCTTCTTCCCGCGTCATGGCCAGCAGTTCGATGTCGAGTGGCGCGCGGAGCGTGAGAGTGTCGGCGCCGATCGCAACTTCGACATCGTGCGCACGAGCTGGCTGATCGCGCGCTCGTTCGACCGGCACACGTTCATCTTCTGGACCGACGAGGGGACCACGGTCGACGCGCTCGAGACGCCGGAGAATTCGTTCACGCTCGGCGGATTTCTGAATCTCTCGGGATTGACGCCCGGCTTCCTGTCGGGGCCGCACTATGGCATCGGCCGACTCATCTATTACCGCAGGGTCGGTCGCGGCGGCTCCGGCGTGCTCGATCTGCCTGCGTACGCGGGTGTCTCGCTGGAGGCCGGCAACACCTGGCTCGATCGCAAGGATATGTTCAGCGACTTGCGGCTGAATGGCAGCGTGTTCTTCGGGCTCGATACGCCGCTCGGACCGGTGTACCTGGCTGCCGGCTACGACGAGGGCGGCGACAAGGCGTTCTACCTGTTCCTGGGCCGCACCTTCTGATTTTTATTTATCGACCTTCTCAAATTCCAAACTGGGTTGGTCGCCGGGCCGGAAATACACGTAGCGTCCGCTCATTTCCTTCAGCGCACGGTCGCGCTCCTCGCGCGTGGCGAACCAGTGCTCCTTGTTCCACTCCGCTCCCACCAGGTTCTTGAACGGGTCCGTGCTGCGCAGCTTTACGCGAATGCCGAACTGGCACTGCTTCGGAATCGGGCGGGCGAGATTGTGTTCGTGAACGATGGTGGGCATAAACGGCCAGTGCAGGTTAGGAATGGGCAGGCGCGATTCTAACGTGCTCTGCGCCGCGCGCCCTAAAGTGTCCGATGTGTCCGCTGCAACCGGTAAAACTACGCATATGACCGGTGAATGACGCACGCGCGCCACGTCGCTGCAACGGTTCATCTCTTTGGCGCATCACAAGTTTCGAAGTAGCGTGTTTTCCAGTTCGCAACGTCGGTGGCATGTGTTGCGCAATTGTGTGACCCGCGCGCCGAACGCGTGAGAGCCCTGAAACCTTTCGTCGCATGCTGCGATCTGATCATCGTAATTCCCTTGTAGGCATGGGAACGCATCCGCGTAATGACGATCAATCACAAGGCAACTGATCGAGACGCGATGAGCAAGTTCTCGGGTGACGCCGGCGCCGTTTCCGGCGGTTGTTTCGACGAACGGGGAGGGGTGTGCGGATGATTCTCCGTAGAGCCCATGAGATGACAGGCGGCGGCGATTTGAATCCCGGCGTGGTCCGGCAACTCGACACCGGTAACGCAATCCTCAATGTGAAGACGCAAGTGGCGGACTACGCGCTCGATGCCGAGCGCCTGGCCGTGCTCTGCGCCTGGAACGGGCGACAGGAAGTCGCGCTCGACGGTCGACGAGTATTCGTCGACGATGACACCTGGATGACAGTGCCTGCATGTCCCGCGAACGTCCGCATCCGCGGCGCGCGTGAAGTGCATGCCCTGACGATCCTGTTCCGGCGCGGCATGCCGGAAGAGACGCTCGGCGCGTTGATCACGCCCGAAGATCGCTTGCTGGAGAGCGGCGAGGTCGTCCAGTCCGCGGCACTGCCCTTCATGCCGCATCTGTACACGCACGATCGCAGCGTCACGCCGGTGCTGCTCTTCATTCGTCGTCACTGCGAGATGGGGTTGGATGACGCGCTCTGGTACGAAGAGCAATTCGCCTTCCTGCTCGAGCGGCTGCTGATGCGCCACCGGCAAGTCGTCGCACGCGCGCATTCGGTTCCGGTGCGCCGGGCGGCAACACGCCGCGAGATCCTGCGGCGCGTTTCGCTCGCGACCGACTTCATTCATTCGAATTACGACAAGCCGCTCATGCTCGGCGACATGGCCCGGGCCGCGTTCCTGTCGCGCCATCACTTCCTGCGGCTGTTCAAGCGCATCCACGATGTGACGCCGCACGAGTATCTGCAACGCAAGCGCACGACTGTCGCCGCGCGCTTGTTGCGCGGTACGGAGTTGGCGGTCGAGGACATCGTGAAGCAGGTCGGGTTCGACTCGCGCTCGACGTTGTTCCGCGCGCTGCGTCGTTTCCACGGAGTCACGCCGCGCGAATGCCGTCGTGCGCCGGATGGCTTGGCATTCATGGGCGGAATCGGCACGGCCGGATTGACGCCTTCGCTCGAGTCAGGCTGAAGCCTGACATCCTTCTACGACTCCAGCAGGTGCCTCATGCGCTCCTGCTGGAGTTTTTCCTGACCGCGCGCGATCGCGAGCGTCTTCTGTAACGAATCCGAATCCGGGTTGAGCTGCAGCCCGCGCTGAATGTCGCGCAGCGACTCTTCGATCTTGCCCAACCCCAGGTTCGCGGCCGCGCGGTTTTGCCACGTCCGCCAGTTGTCCGAGACGAGCTCGATCGACTGATCGCAATGTTCGAGCGCGCGCTGATACTGCTTGAGCGCTGCGAAACCGGCGCACAGATTCGCGAGCGCCGAGGCGCGATCCTGCTGCGTGACTGCGAACGTGAGTCCCATCTGCGTGAGCTGAATGCCACGCTGCCAGTCGCCGCGCATCAACGCTTCGGCGCCATCCGCGAGCATCACGTTCGGTCCGATCACGGTGTTCGAGCTCGCGGCCGGGGTCTCGGCGGCGACCGTCCAAGGCAGCAGGGCGGCTGAGAGGATCAGCGCTGCAAACGGCTGGGAAAGCGCGTTCATGGGCAAACCTTGCTGCCATTAATACCACCGGGGCAGGCCTGCGCAAGGACTGTCCCGCTATTGCGGGGCATCACGCTGCGGAAGAGTGATGGAGGTCACGCCCGGGCCGGGTAGCCGGCTGTTTGCCCCGGCCGTGGTCTCTTGCTTACCCTTGCCGCGACCCCACGTAGAGCCTCCTCCCCGTTTCCGCTCAAGGAACTCGCCATGAACCCGTTCCGCAAAAAAGCCGTCATGCCGGAGCCCTCGGATGTGTTGCCGGGACGTCCAGCGCCAATGCCGGTGCCTGAGCGTCACGCCGTAAACGGCAACCGCATCGTGCCGCCGTTTCCGGAAGGCACGAAGCTCGCGCTGTTCGGCCTCGGTTGTTTCTGGGGAGCCGAAAAGAAGTTCTGGCAGCTGCCCGGCGTGTACAGCACCGCCGTCGGCTATGCCGCTGGCTCAACGCCGAATCCGACTTATGAAGAAGTGTGCTCGGGCTACACCGCCCACAACGAGGTCGTGCGCGTCGTGTACGACCCGCGCAAAGTCAGTTACGAAACGTTGTTGAAGACGTTCTGGGAATCGCACGACCCGACGCAGGGCATGCGTCAGGGCGGCGACGTCGGCACGCAGTACCGCTCAGGCATCTACGTGTACGACGCCGAGCAGCGCGCCGCTGCCGAGGGGAGCTTGAAGAGCTATGGCGAGCGACTGAAGAAGGCCGGTCACGGCGCGATCACCACCGAGATCAAGGACGTGCCGGAGTTCTACTACGCCGAGGATTACCACCAGCAGTACCTGCACAAGAATCCCGGTGGGTACTGCGGGCTCGGCGGCTGCGGCGTCTCATACGAGGAGCCTGTGAAGGCGTGACACCTTCGTTCAGTTCAATGCTTGCATGATCCCGCGGGCAGCAGCACGGCCGCAGTCTCGGCAGATTTCCAGGAAGGAGTAGCGCAGCTCCAGCGAATATCCGGCATTCAGGAATTTCGCGAGGTCGGCATTGGCACATGCGCTGGCCGGTCCCATTCATTTGAAATGGGGAATCAGTTTGGCGCCGATCCCCGCAGCGCGCGGCGGGCCGACCGCCCCTCGGTAGGCTACTGCCGTCGCATACATGCCCACGAAGCGTGGCGACCACCTATCAGCCGACATAATCCTCAGGCGTAGACTCCGACGCCCAACCTGTTTCCGGAGGGTACGACCATGGGTGTGCTAGACCAGTTTGGCGGCGCAGTCGGTAGCGTTCTCGGGCAGGGCAAAGGCGCAGGCGTCAGCGCGGTGCTGCTGCAACAGCTCATCGCGATGCTCAGCAAGCCGGGCGCACTCGCGGACCTGACAAGCAAATTCCAGAGCGCCGGGCTCGGCAACGTCCTGCAGTCATGGATCGGCACCGGGCAGAATCTGCCGATCTCCGCCGATCAGGTGAGCAAGGTGCTCGGCGCGGGCACGATCGCGGACCTCGCGAAGAAAGCCGGCATCGGTGAGTCGGAGACGACCAGCACGCTGGCCGGTCTCTTGCCGCAGGTCGTCGACAAGATCTCTCCGGGCGGCAAAGTGCCGGCGGCGAACGATCTCGGCGGCGCGCTCGCATCGCTCGGCAAGCTGCTCGGCTGAAAACATCTTCCGGTTCGGCATGCGTTAAGCTCCTCCTCGTAGCACGCGAGGAGGAGCGATGACGAACGACGGCAGCTATCTGCGCCGCCAGTTCAGGACGGCGTGGCTGCTCACTGATCTGCATCTCACCGGACTCGACACAGAGGAATGCTTGTGGCGGCCGGCAACGCGGGGCCTGCACGTGCAGCGCGCTGCCGACGGAACATGGCGCGCCGATTGGCCCGAGCACGAGCGCTACGATCTCGGCCCGTCCAGCATCGCCTGGATCACGTGGCACATCGGATTCTGGTGGTCGATGGTGCTCGACCATTCCTTCGGCGCGGGCAATCTGACGCGGGAAGCGGTGACCTGGCCGGGTACTGCGGACGGAGTGCGTGAACGGCTCGGCCAGCTGCGCAACGAATGGGTCGCGGCGCTCGACAAAATCACCGACAGCGACCTGCAGTCCACTCAGCTCACTCGTTGGCCGTTCCGTGACCGCCCGTTCGGCGATGTCGTCGCCTGGGTCAACGTCGAGCTGACGAAGAATGCGTCCGAGCTCGGCTACGCGCGCTTCCTGTACGCTGTCCGCCGATGATGAAACATATCGATCTGCGCGCAATCGTGCTGGCGACGCTGGCCGTGTTCGGCATCGATTTCGTCACAGGCATCGTGCTCTTCAGCACGTTTAGCGATCTGGTCGCGAATGCCACCGATGAACAGGTGCGCGCGGCTGCAGTGGCGCTGGCCAACGACCGGGGTTATCTCAGGGCCGCGCTCATTCTCGGCACGGGGTCGACAGTCGTGGGCGGCTATCTGGTGGCTCGCCTCGCGCGCCGCATTCCGTATTTCAACGCGCTCGCGTACGGCGTGCTCGGCATGGTGCTCAGTACGTTCACCACTGGCGAGCTGCCGCCGTGGTTCCGGGTAGTCGGCATCGGGCTGACGATTCCGGCCTCGCTGCTCGGGGCCTATTTCTGCAAGCGTCCCTTGTCGAAGTGATGCTCGACGGGAATCTTCACCCACGCATGCCGCGAGCGCTCCCATACTGAGCGCACAGGCACGGGAAAAGACGGATCCGCAAATGCTCCGAGCGCGATCCCGGTCATGCCTGGATTGCGATTGGAACGCCAGAACACGGACGTGCCGCACGTCGGGCAGAAGTATGTGAAGAACTGATTGCCGGCGTCGGTGGGGCGGACGAACTCGCGGGTCGGCCCGGTTGTCGTGATGTGCTCATCCGCGTAATAGGCGCCGACCCCGAAGGCAGAGCCCGTGCGTCGCTGGCAATCGACGCAATGGCAAGCGACCACGCTTGCCGGTTCGCCTTTCGCGACGACCTTCACAGAGCCGCACGAACACTGTGCTGTACGTTGCATCGGGCATGCATAATATCAGCTGGTGCAGCAGTCCCGATGATAACGATAAGAGGGATGTGTCCAATGAAACGCACGGGAACCCAAGCGTTCGCAGTCATACTATTTGCCGCGTTGAGTACCTGGACGGCGCTGGCCAGCGGCGTTGAGCGGCAGCTCATCAGCGCTGCCGATTTCGGCGCGTTGCCCTTCATGGTCGGGCCGAAAATGTCGCCCGACGCGAAGCACGTCGTCACCGAGGCCCATGTCAACGGCGGCAAGCGGCTGGTGATTCTCGAGCTCGGCGCGAAGCCCGGCCCGTCGCACTCCTTCCACATGCCGGGCAAATGGGAGCTCGTCGGGTATCGCTGGGCCGGCAACGATCGCGTGCTGGTCAGCATCGGTCACTCGGACGTGCTGTTCGGCGACGACGTCTACGTCACGCGCCTGGTGATGTACGACCTCAAGACCGACAAGGCCGCGTTCATCGGCAAGAAGAACGAGGGCGTCGAAGGCGACAACATCATTTACGTCGATCGCGACGGCCACTGGCTGCTGTTGAACGTGCAGAAGACGATCTACGACTATCCATCGGTCTATCGCGTCGACCTGGACACGATGGAGATGAAAAAGGTCGTCGGCGAGCACCCCTACGTGTGGAACTGGTTCGCCGATTCCAGCGGCACGGTGCGTGCCGGCCTCGGCGTCCAGAGCCACCGCTGGTGGCTGCTCTACCGCAAGGACGCGGATGCCAAATTCGAGAAAGTCATGCGCCGCGTGCTCAAGCAGGGCGATGACGACGAAGGCTCGATCGAGCGCTTCATCCCGCTGAACGGCAGCGATCACGGTTACGCCGTCACCAATGCGCGTACCGGGCGCTACGGCCTGTATCACTACGATTTTTCCAGCGATTCCATCGGCGAGCCGGTCTTCGAGCATCCGCAGGTCGACATCGACGACTTCCGCATATCCGAGCAGAACGAGATCACGGCCGTCTACTACACGGACGATCGCAGCCGCGTCGAATGGCTGGTCCCGCGCATGAAGGAACTGCAGGGGAAGATCGACCGCGCACTGCCCGATCGCATCAACCGCGTCATCTCGATGAGCAGCGATGGCGAGAAGATGCTGATCTGGTCCGGTAGCGCCGCGGATCCCGGCGTGTACTTCTACTATGACGCCCCTGCCGCCAGGATGAGCCAGCTCGCGCGACCGTACGGCAAGATGACTGACAAGCAACTCGCGGACATGAACAGCGTCAGCTACGCGGCCCGCGACGGCTTGCAGATTCCGGCGTATCTGACGCTGCCGCCCGGCGTGGAGGCCAGGCAACTGCCGCTGATCGTCATGCCGCACGGCGGTCCGTTCTTACGCGACGAGTGGGGCTACGACACCTGGGTGCAGTTCCTCGCCAATCGTGGCTATGTCGTGCTGCAGCCGAACTTCCGCGGCTCGACCGGCTATGGCCGCGACTTCGTCGTCAAGGGCGAAGGCCAGTGGGGTCGCACGATGCAGGACGATCTCGACGACGGCGTGAAGTGGCTGGTCGAGCAGGGCAAGGTGGACCCGAAGCGCGTCTGCATCATGGGCGGATCGTATGGCGGCTACGCTGCGCTGTGGGCTGCGGCACGCAATCCCGAGATCTACCGCTGCGCGATCAGCTTCGCCGGCATTTCCGATCTCGCCGCAATGATCAAATACGACCGGCGCGCGTTCGCGGCCACGCGCTACTACACCGCGTGGCGGGAGCGGGTGCAGGGAGACAAGAGCTTCGATCTGAATACTGTCTCGCCGCTGTACGCCATCGACCGCATCAACATTCCGCTCTTGATCGCGCATGGCTCGGACGACGAGAACGTGCCGCTGGCACAGTCGAGGAAGCTGCACGAGGCGCTGCTCAAGGCGAAAAAGCCGCACTCGTACATCGTCTACGAGGGCGAAGGCCACGGCTTCGACAAGCCCGAGAACGCGACCGCGTTCCTCGAGCAGGTCGATCAGTTCCTGCGCACGAACAATCCGCCCGACTGAGCGGCTTGACGCGCCGAGGATCGCGCCCGCAGGCTACGCGCCCGTGACGCTCATCCTGATTCGCAACGCGAACCTCTACGCGCCGCAGCCGCTCGGCATCCGCCATCTGCTGCTCGGCGGCGGGCGGATTCTCTGGGTCGGCGACGAAGCGTTCGATTTGCCCGTGCCGTTGCGCGCGGTGTCGCGCATCGTAGATGCCGCCGGGCGCGTAACCATTCCTGGATTGATCGATGGCCACGTACACGTGACGGGTGGCGGCGGCGAAGCCGGATTCCGCACGCGTGTTCCGGCGCTGCCGCTGTCGCGCTTCACGACTGCGGGCATCACCACCGTCGTCGGTCTCCTCGGCACAGACGACGTGGCGCGCGGGCCCGGCGAGTTGCTCGCCACTCTCTACGGGCTGCGGGAAGAGGGATTGAACGCGTATGGCTACGCTGGCGGCTATCACGTGCCGCCAGCGACTTTGACGGGCAGCGTGCGCGGCGATCTCGTCTTCGTCGAAGCGCTGATCGGCATCGGCGAGGTCGCGATCAGCGATCATCGATCGAGCCAGCCGACGCTCGATGAACTGCTGCGGATTGCGTCCGAGTGTCACGTCGCCGGCGTGATGACGGGCAAGGCCGGCATCCTGCACCTGCATCTCGGCGACGGTCCGCGCGGTCTCGAGCTGATTCGCGAAGCGCTGCGCACGAGCGAATTGCCGGCGCGGGTGTTCAATCCCACGCACGTCAATCGGCGCCGCGCTCTGTTCGCCGAGGCGCTGGAACTGGCGCGACAGGGCTGCACCGTCGACATCACCGCCTTTCCGGTGGCAGAGGGCGAAGACGCGTATGCCGCTGCCGAGGCTCTCGAACGTTATCTAGCCGCAGGCGCGCCCGCCGATCGCGTCACCATCAGCTCCGACGCGGGCGGCTGCCTGCCGTGCTTCGATGCCGAAGGTCGTGTCACGCACATGGACGTCGGCTCGTCGGGCGCGCTGCTGGAAACACTGCGCGCGGCGCTCGACCGCGGCCTCGCTCTCGAAGCTGCGCTGCCGGCGTTTACGACAAACCCTGCAAGACTCCTCAGGCTGACGCACAAGGGCAGCCTTGCCGCCGGCCACGACGCCGACCTCGTCATGCTCGACGAGTCGCACCGCGCCGACACGGTCGTGGTACGCGGCGAGATCCACGTCATAGATCGAACTTGCGTCCGGCGCGGTGCGTTCGAATAAGGTTAGAATTACACGCGAGGAGTACAGCCCACTACATGTGTCCCAGCAGAGTTGCCGAAGGCGCCACGCGCGGCTGGATCGTCCCGATCGGCGGAGCGGAGAACAAGGAGAACGACCGCCGCATCCTGCGCCGGTTCGTCGAGGTTTCCGGCAGCGCAGACGCCGACATCGTCGTGATCCCGACCGCCAGCAAGATGCACGAGACCGGGACCCGCTACGAAGCGATCTTCCGCGACCTCGGCGCGGCGCGCGTCACGGTGATGGACTTCGATACGCGCCGTGACTGCCAGGAGCCGAACCGCCTGCAGCGCATCGACGAAGCCACCGGCATCTTCTTCACCGGCGGCAACCAGCTGCGGTTGACAGCTCTACTCGGCGGCACGCCGGTCGCCCAATTGATCCGCAAGCGCAACGCCTCCGGCGTGACTGTCGGCGGCACGAGCGCGGGCGCCAGCATTCTGAGCGAGCACATGATCGCCTTCGGCGACGAGGGCTCGTCGGTCGTCGCCGGCAGCGTGCGCCTGGCGCCGGGCCTGGGGTTGACGAATCGCTTCGTGTTCGACCAGCACTTCCGCGAGCGCGACCGGCTTGGCCGGCTGATCACGGCACTTGCATACAACCCGTTCGCGATCGGCATCGGCCTGGACGAGGACACCGCTGTGTTCATCGGTCCGGACGAGGTGCTGGAAGTGGAGGGCAGCGGCGGCGTGACCGTCGTCGACGCCTCGGACGTGAGCTTCTCTTCGGCCGACAGCGTGTCCGAGGGGCAGCCGGTGGCCATCCTCGGGCTCAAGGTCCATGTCCTGACGCCGGGCACGACCTTCGATCTGAATACCCGCACGGCCGCCGCCGCACGCCTCATTCCCACCAAAGAATGAGTCAGGCTGCAGCCTGACCCACGGTCCTTGTGGGTCCGACTTCAGTCGGACATGATCGGGTCGGACTCCCGGGGAGCGTCGCCCACTCATGCAAATTCTCGATCGTTCGGTCTACGTCGGCCCGTCGCTGTACGCGCATTTCCCCGTCATTCGCCTGGAGCTCGATCTCGGCGCGCTGGAAGCATGGCCGACGGGCAAGCTCGGCCCGCAGTACGTCGACGGCCTGGCCGCCGCCCTGCCCGGACTGGCCGAGCACGGGTGCTCGTACCGCGAGCCCGGTGGATTCCTGCGGCGCATGCGCGAGGACGAAGGCACGTGGCTCGGTCACGTGCTCGAGCACGTAGCGATCGAGCTGCAGAACGTCGCGGGCGAGGCAGTCACTTTCGGCAAGACGCGTAGCGCCGGCAAGCCGGGCGTCTACACCGTCGTCTACGAATATGCGCAGCGCGACGAAGGTGTCGCCGCCGGCGATCTCGGACTGCGCCTGCTGTGCTCGCTATTGCCGGATGCGATTCGTCCCGCCGGCTCGGTGCCCGCAGGATGGAGCTGGCCGGAAGCGCGTGACGACTTCATTCGCTTCGCGCAGCGCCGGGCACTGGGTCCTTCGACCGCGTCGCTGGTGCGCGCGGCGGAAGGCCGCAGCATTCCGTGGCTGCGGCTCAACGACCAATCGCTCGTGCAGCTCGGTCACGGCAAGTATCAGCAGCGCATCCAGGCGACGGTCTCGGGGCGCACGCCGCACATCGCCGTGGAGTTGGCGAGCGATAAGGAAGAGACGAACAAGATCCTCGCATCGCTCGGTTTGCCGGTGCCGCGACAGGAGCTGGTGCAGAACGACGGGCAGGCGGTACGCGCTGCCAAGCGCATCGGCTATCCAGTCGTCACCAAGCCGTACAACGGCAATCACGGCCGTGGCATTTCGATCCGCCTGACGACCGACGCGGAAGTCGCGCATGGATTCAACGTCGCGCGCGAGCACTCGCGTTCGGTCATCGTCGAGTCGTTCCTCGAAGGCGACGATCATCGCTTGCTGGTCGTCAACGGCGAGCTGGTCGCAGCGACCCGGCGCACGCCGGGACACGTCGTCGGCGACGGCGAGCACACGATCGTGCAGCTGATCGAGATCGTGAATCAGGATCCGCGCCGCGGCGTCGGTCACGAGAAGGTGCTGACGCGCCTCGAGCTCGACGCGCAGGCCGAGAAGATGCTGGAGCGTGCCGGCCTCACGGCGCAATCCGTGCCGGAGCGTGGACGGGTCGTGTACCTCCGCTCGACTGCGAATCTCTCGACCGGCGGCACGGCCACCGACGTGACGGACATCATTCATCCCGACAACCGCGACATGGCAGTGCGCGCGATTCGTGCCATCGGCCTCGACGTCGGCGGCGTGGATTTCCTCTCGTCGAACATCGCCGAGAGCTATCGCACGATCGGCGGCGGTATCTGCGAGGTCAACGCAGCGCCGGGCTTCCGCATGCACGTCGCGCCGAGCGAGGGCACGTCGCGCGACGTCGCCGGACCAGTCATCGACATGCTGTTCCCGCCAGGCGCGCCGTCGCGTGTGCCGATCGCGGCAGTGACGGGCACGAACGGCAAGACGACGACCGCTCGCATGCTCGCGCACATCACCAAGATGGGTGGTTACACACCCGGCCTCACGACGACCGATGGCGTGTACATCGACGGCCAGCGCACCGTTCAAGGCGACATGACCGGCCCGATGTCCGCGCAGATGGTGCTCGCCGATCCGCAGATCGACGTGGCCGTGCTCGAAACCGCACGCGGCGGCTTGCTGCGCGCCGGCATGGGCGTGCGCCAGGTGAACGTCGGCGCGGTGCTCAACGTGCAGTCCGATCACCTCGGTCTGAAGGGGATCGATACGTTGGAGCAGCTCGCTGAAGTGAAGCGCGTCGTGATCGAAGTCGCGACCGACTGCGCGGTCCTGAATGCCGACGATCCGCTCGTGCTCAAGATGTCCGGCTACACGGAAGCGAAGAACATCTGCTACGTGACGATGAACCCGCAGCACCCGCTGGTGCGCGAGCACATCCGCGCCGGCGGCCGCGCCTGCGCGCTCGAAGCCGGCGTCAACGGGCAGATGATCACGCTCTACGATCGCGGCAGCCACATTCCGCTGTTGTGGACGCACCTGATCCCCGCGACGCTCGAAGGTCGCGCGATCCACAACGTGCAGAACGCGATGTTCGCCGCGGCGATGGCGTTTTCGCTCGGCATCAAGCTCGACGCGATCCGTCAGGGCCTGCGGACGTTCGACACGACGTTCTTCCAGGCGCCCGGCCGCATGAACGTCTTCAACGAGCATCCGTTCAAAGTCGTGTTCGACTACGGCCACAACGCGCACGCGGTTGCCGCGATGGCGGAGCTGGCGCAGCGGCTCGACGTGACCGGCCGACGCATCGTCGTCGTCGCCGGACCCGGCGACCGGCGCGACGAGGATCTGCATGCGATCGCCAAGGCGGTCGCCGGCCGCTTCGATCACTACATCTGCCGCCGCGACGACAACCTGCGCGATCGCGCGTCGGACGAAGTGCCGCGCATGATCGCCACCGCGCTGATCGGCGAGGGCGTATTGAACAAGCAGATCTCCATCATTCCCGACGAGCAGGAGGCGATCGACGCGGCGCTCAACATGGGGCAGCCCGGCGACCTGCTGCTGGTTTTCGCGGACGCGCTGGTCCGCTCGTGGAAACAGATCACGAAGTTCCGGCCGGCCGGCGCGCCGGAGCCGCAGGCGCGTGCCGCTGCGCCGGTGCACGCCCCCACATTCTCGGACGCAACCACTGAGCTGCCACCGCTGCCGAGCCTCGAAGGTCTGCTGCGCGACGAACGTGGCATTCGCCTCGCGCCGGAGGTCGATGACTGAGCGAACCGGCCGCATTGCCGTTCGACAGCTCGCGACGCCTGACCGGCAGCAACCTGTTCTTCGCTTCGACCGGCGCAGTCCTGGAGACGCTCGGAGTCGAAGTCGATGCGACGGTGCAGGCCGAGTGGCGCAGGCGCGTCGCGCGCGCGCGCGCGTCATTGCGCTGGCCTGATACCCCACCAGCGATCGTCGCGCGTCGACACGCGTCCGGAACTTCTCTGGCGATCTCCGCGCCGCTCGATCAGCTGTTCACCGCGACCGAAGTCAATGAGTGGGCATTCTGCGCGTCGCTCGTCGCTGCTGATCCGACTCGGTGGCGGCATCTCGAAAACGCGTTGATCGATGCCGCACGCGTTGCCGCGGAGCAGTCGTCGATGTCGGCGGCGTTTGCAGCTGCACTGCCGGTCATCGACGAGCCGGCTGCGTTCGCACGATTCGCAAAGTTGTCGAGCATCGAGGGCTCGCCGCGCCTGCGCGCCCTGGTGGCTGCAGCTCATTCACGTGCGTTGTCGGTTCTCGCGGACGACGATTGCCTGACGCTCGGCTCCGGCGCCGGCGGTCGCACGTGGCCGCTCGATGCGTTGCCCGACGCCGAGCACGTGCCGTGGAACGAGCTGCGCAACGTGCCGACTGCAATCGTGACCGGTTCGAACGGCAAGACGACGACGGTGCGATTGCTTGCCGCCTGCGCGCGAGCGCAGAGATGGCGCGACGGCTACAACTGCACCGACGGCCTGTTCGTCGGCGGCGAGCAGATCGAGCGCGGCGACTACTCGGGCCCGGTCGGAGCGCGGACAGTTTTACGCGACGAGCGCGTGCAGGCGGCGATAATCGAAACCGCCCGCGGCGGCATCCTGCGCCGCGGGCTCGCGCTACAGCGCGCGCGCGTCGCGGTCGTCACGAACATCAGCGCCGATCACTTCGGCGAATACGGCATCGACGATCTGGCGGGGCTCACCGACACCAAGCTGGTCGTCGCGAGCGCCATCGACGATCGCGGCCTGCTCGTGCTCAACGCAGACGACGCGATGCTGCGATCGCGCGCCGATCAGTTCGCTTGTCCACTCGGCTGGTTCTCGCGCAACTACGATGACCCGGTGCTGCTCTCCCATCGCATGAAGGGCGGCTCGACCAGCGGAGTGCGCAATGGGCGGCTCATCGTGAGCTGGGCGCGCGACAGCGCCGCCGAGGAGTTCGATCTCGGTGCGGCGGCAGACATGCCGCTCACGGTGGACGGCACCGCCGATTACAACGTGCAGAACGTTGCCGGCGTCGCGCTCGCTGCGCTCGGCCTCGGAATTCCAGCCTCGATCCTTGCGGCAGTGCTCGCGCGTTTCGGCGCGGACCCGACCGACAATCCGGGGCGGCTGATGCGCTATGAGTATCGCGGCGCGCAGGTGCTCATCGACTACGCGCACAACCCAGACGGCCTGCGAGGCCTGCTGAACGTTGCGACGCGTCTACGCCGCAACGGACGCATCGCATTGCTGCTGGGTCAGGCCGGCAATCGCTCGAACGCGGACATCGAAGCGCTCGCTGCAATGGCGGCGCGCTTCCGACCGGATTTCGTCGTGGTGAAGGAAACGCAGTCGTACATGCGCGGCCGTGCGCCGGGTGAAGTCCCCGAGATTCTGCGCTCGGCGCTGTTGCGCGCCGGCTTGCTCGAATCCTCTATCGAGGTACAGCCCAGCGAGCTCGATGCGGTCAATCGCGCGCTCGACTGGTCGCGGCCGGGCGATGTGCTGGTGATGCCGGTGCACGATCGCGCAGTTCGCGACCAGGTGATCGCGTTGCTGCGCGACGGTTCCTAAGAGATTTCTCTCGCCAAGATCGCCAAGCCCGCCAAGAAGAACCAGAGATTCGGATCCAAATGTCTACAGATCCATAGATCTGAATTCTGTCCCTTGACGATCTTTGCGTCTTGGCGAGAGTCATTCTCCTATCGCTGCAACAGCGGCGGCAGGATGTTGCTCCACGTCTCGGTCAGCACGTCGTTGCCGCTCTGCAGGAAGCCGCGCAGCTCCGTCGGTTCGTTACGATTGAGCTGCTTGACGATCACCGTCATGCGCCACGCGCCCGTCGCCTCGACACGATAAGCGTTGCTCTCCCGTACCTGACCGTTCGACGGCGCGGTCACGACTGCTTTCACTGTCGCGTCGGCGGGCAGCGCAGCGAGCGATGGACCGCTGAAGTCGACTACGTACTGTTGCTCGTCTTCGGCAAGCTCCGCATAGCCGCGACCGGCGCGCGACTGCAGAACCCATGCGCCCGGCGGATGCTGCTCCTGTTGCTGTCCTTGCCAATGCAGTCGGTACGTGAAATCGAGCGGCTGACCGGGCGCCGGCGGGTCGCGGGGCACCCAGTACGCGACGACGTTGTCGTTGGTCTCGTCGGGCGTATTCAACTGCATGAGCTCGACCCGTCCCGGCGCCCAGGTGCCCGTCGGCTCGACCCACGCGCTCGGCCGCAGCTCGTAACGGGCTTCGCTGTCCTCGTAGTTGCGGAAGTCGCGGTCGCGCTGCATGAGCCCGAAGCCGCGCAGAGTCTCCATGGAGAACGACGTCGTCAGCGTTTGCCGCGGATTGAGCAGCGGCCGCCAGATCCACTCGCCGCTGCCGGTGGCGACCATCAAGCCGTCGGAGTCGTGCACCTCGGGCCGGAAATCCGTGCGATGCGGCTGGTTCTCGCCGAAGAAGAACATGCTTGTCAGCGGCGCGATGCCGAGCGTTGCCACACTCGCGCGCAGGAAGATGCGCCCGCGTACGTCCATCACCGTCTCGGCGCCGGGATGCACGTCGAACTGATACGCGCCGGTCGCGCGCGGCGAGTCGAGCAGCGCGTAGATCGTCAGCGTCGTCGCATCCTTCGCAGGCTTGACGACCCAGAATCGGGTGAACGCCGGAAACTCCTCGCCCTGACCGCCGACGGTGTCGATTGCCAGACCGCGCGCCGACAGGCCGTAGCGCTGGCCGGCGCCGAGCGCGCGAAAGTAGCTCGCGCCGAGGAACACGACCAGCTCGTCCTTGTACGCGCTGCCATTCAGCGGGTAATGCGCGCGGAAACCGCCGAAGCCGAGATCGCCCCAGCTCTGCGGCGAGAGCTTGTTCTTGCCGAAATCGAAGTCGCTGGCGCGGTAGGGCAGGTGGCGCGTGCCGTCGGCGTTGACCTCGTCGATCCGCACCGACTCCTTCTGGAACTTGCCGAGGTGAAAGAACATCAGCTCGAACGGCAGCTGATCCGCCCGCCAGATGGCGCGCGCGGGACGAAAGCGAATGTCGCGGTACTGATCGTAGTTGAGCGCTTGCAGCTGTGCGGGAGCCTTGCGGCTGGCGCTGCGGTACGCCTGCCGCGCCTGCAGCTGCGCCAGCTCGGCGACGTCATCGAAGTCGAAGGCTGACGCCAGGCCTGCGTGCAGGGCCACCAGGAGGATGCAGAAGCGCGCGAAGCTCATTCGGATTCGCATGATCAGGGGCGTCGATTCTCGTTCGGATTATCGCCTGGCCGGGCCAGGGGACGTACCGCTTGCACGAGGCTCAGCAGCATCTTGCCCGGCTCTTCCCAGGGAATCATATGCGAGGAGCGCTCGAACCACACACCTTGCTTCGCCGGCGCGCTCACCTTGGCGAGCCAGTCAGCCGTGGGCTGCGCCGGCGTGGTGTAGTCGTGGCGCCCCATGAACATGAAGACCGGGATCGACAGCGAGCGCACGCCCTTGTAGTCCACGTTCAGGAACTCAGGCAGCACTCTGCCGAGCGTGAACACGTTGCCCTGGTCGACCGCGCACACGTCCGCCGCCGAGTACTCCGGCGAAAGCAGCGGCGCGTTGAAGAAGTAGCGCGACTCCTCGCGAAAGGCAGTGAGGCCGCCGTAAAACTGCGCCCACTTGCGCGCGATGATGATGCGCTCGCGCGTGATCGGCTGGTCGCCAGGGTAGGGCGCGATGCTCTCCATCTCTTTCACTGCTTCCGTGTTGCCGCGCGCCCTCGCCTGCTGCAACCCGTACTCGAAGCTGATCCGCTCGTTGTCGCGCGTGTTGATGACCTGGCCGACGCCGACGTACGCGTAGAACAGGTCGGGTCGCTTCAGCGCCGCGCCGAGGCCGATCACCGTGCCCCAGCTGTGCGCCATCAGGATCACCTTGCTCTTGCCGTAGCGCTTGCGGACGTGCTCCGCGACTTCGATCGCGTCGTCGATGTAACGCGGAATGTGCAGGCTGGCCGCGACGGCGTCCGAGTGATCCTCGACGAACGTCTTCCCCGCGCCGCGCTGATCGTAGTTGACGACCGTGAAGTACTCTTCCAGCGGGCGTTGAAATTGCCACAGCGTGGGAATCAGCGGCGATGCGGGGCCGCCATGCACGAACAGGATGATTGGATTGGCCTTGTCCTGGCCGCGCACGTTGATCCACTGGTCTATGCCGCCGACCTTCGTCTTGTACGACTCCTGAATCCCGGTCGGCGCGACGACGCGGCCGAGATCGGCGATCGTGTCGCGCGCTTTCTGATACGGCGCGATGTCGGGGCACTGCTGCGCACGCGCACTGAGGCTCGCGGCGGCGAGGATGACAAGCAGCCACGTCGATCGCACGGGACTCGATCTCATTCCTGCGCCAGCTCCAGCAGCTTCCCCACCGTGCGCCAGTTGCGCGCCGTCATCTCTATCTCTACGCCGAGCAGTCGGCCGACTTTCGCTGCGAGCTTCGAGGTGCCGAAGCCGTCGGGTGCGTAGAAGTAGAACACCTTGTTCGTCAGCACGAACTGCTCGGATTTCGTCTTCAGCTCGTTCATGGCGTCGAGCTGCGGGGCCTTGGCGGGCTTCGAGAGGAAGAACAGGTGCAGCGTCTTCGGCTCCCGGTCGGCCTGCGGGAACGGATTGCCGGCGGCGGCACGCTGCAAATCACCGACACTGAGGACGAAGGTCTTGGAATGGAAGCCGAACTTCTTCTCGATGCAGCGCTCGATCTCGCCGGCGAGCCGCGTCGCGGCTTTGGTGCTGTTGAAGACGACGTTGCCGCTCTGGATGTAGGTGCGGACGTCTTTCAGCCCGATCCCCTCGAGCGCTACCGTGAGATCGCGCATCGGCAACGGCCGGATGCCGCCGCCCACTCCACGCAGCAACGCGATCCAGGTCGCCATCCGGGAGGAAACTTACTCCGGCGGTTCCTGACCCGGATGCTGATCTTCCAACGGGTACGTCTGCGCCGGCTTCGCCTGCGATTGCTGGGGAGCCGGGGAGGACGCCGCGGGAGCCGCTTCCGCCGTCGTGGTTCGCGGAGCCGCGTTCGACGCGGCCACACCGGTCGCTGAGCGCTGCAGCACGGCGATGAATTCGTTCGACGGAGCAGGTGCCGGAGGTGCATCCGCACGGATGAGGTCGCTCGCCAGCACGCCGGGCCGGCCGTAGAACGACTCGTTCGATTTGCCATCGATCGTCATCGCCGAGCCATCGAGCGCCACGCCCGCGAACAGACCCTGCGCGCGCGAGTACGAGTAGACCTGTGCGGAGAGTCCTACGTCAGTGGCGGCCGAGCTCTGGCGACCGACCGGTCCGGCAGCCACCGACGCATCGGCGCCCAGCGTGACCTTGCCGCCGACGATGCCTTCGATGCTCTTCCGGGAAGTGAACACCAGCACGATGTCCGTCGACTGCACGCCGACCTGGAAGCCGAAGCTGCCGCCGGTGAGGTTGACGAACACTGGATTGCTCCACTCGCCGTTGTCCTTGCGGACGACGAGGACACCTTTGCCGCGCCGTGCGCCGACGCCGAGCCCGACTTTGATCACCGCGGGAATCACCGCGACGGCGTGGGCGCGCTCGAGCAGCCAGGTCGGAATGTTCTGCTCCGGCATCTGCATCAGCTCGGTGAGCACGCGCGTCGCTGTCGTGAGGCGCGCATCCTGTCGCTCGCCTGCGACGGCTGCGACGCTGAAACCGGCGACGATCAGGCAGATCGCGATCTTTGAAAGAAAGCTATGCGTTCGCATTGCTATCGAAGCCCCCGTGACTTGACTCACGTTGAGACTTTAACAGATGCGAGTTGTTCCGGCTGTGGTCAAGCTGCAGCCTGACTTCTTCTTAATGCCGTTCTTCCATTCGAAATTCGACGCGCACCAGCACGCGTTGCGAGGCGAGCGGGTCGGCGGAGGCGAAGGGCTCGTATCGCCACTTGCGTACGGCGGCGAGCGCTGCGCGATTGAACAGCGTGCCGTTGCTGCTTTGTTCGACTCGCGGATCGACGACGTTGCCCGCCGGCGTGATCGCTACGCTCACGTTGACCCAACCTTCGGCGCCAGTGCGCAGCGCTTCGGACGGATACTCCGGCCGAACCATGCGGGCGAGGCGCGGAGTCGGTGCCGCGGGCGCTGCGGCCGCAGGAACAAGAGCCACCGCCGGCAATGGCGCGACGACCTCTTTCTCCTTGTGCACAGCTGCGAGCTGCGCTTCCGCGGCTTCGATCTTGGCTGCGAACTGCTGCTGGGCGTTCGCGAGCTCCTGCTGATCGCGCTTCAACGCTGCTGCGGCTTCGGCGACGGCGCGAGCTTGCGCCTCGACGTGCTGCTGCAACGCTGGCTTGACCGCAGCCGGAGGTGCCTTCGGCGCCTCAGGAGTGGGCTGCATGCGCGCCGGCACAGCCGCGGCCAATGTCTCCTGTGCCGCATTGAGTTGCGCTTCCAGCTCCTGCAGCCGCCGATGCTCCGGTCGCACACGCCGGAGGCTGTCGAGAGCGACGATGGCCGCTGCCATCTGTCCCCGGGCGATAGCCATGCCGGCCTCGACGGCGAAACGATCTGCAATCTGGTCGATGCCCTGGTGCGCGGCCGCGTTCGCGGGTTCCAGCGCGAGCACGGTGTTGTAGTAGTCGATTGCGCTCTGGCCGCGTGGCTCGAGTGAGTGACCTTCGCGGAACGCGCGCTGTGCAGCGGCGAGATTGGTGGCGATCACGGCCTGCGGATCGATGCTGGGCCTGCGCTCGGCAGCGATCCACCACATCAAGCCTGCAACAGCGAGCAGTGCGGCGACGACCGCGATCCACGGCGGACGAGGAATATCTTTGGGCCGGGACGGCGCCGCCGGTCCGACCGTCGAGGCCGGCGCCACGACCTCCGCCGGCGACGGATGCAGGTCGAGCCGGGCCTCGCTCATGTCGTTGGCTGCATGGCGTTGTAGCTCGACCAGGACGACCGCGGGCTCCGGTTGCGGAGATTGCGGCTCGATCAGGGTCACGGCCGTGCCGGCACCTTGCAGCGTGCGGTGCTGCTGAACAGCGGACTTGAGCACGATCTGCGCGAGCGAAGGCGTGACTGGCTTGAGCATCAACCGGTCGACGATGCCTGCGGACAGCAGGCTGATCAGCCCGTTCTGATCGCCGGTGGTGCCGACCGCGACGACGACCAGCGCCGGCTCGGCCTGGCGCAGCCTTTGCGTCATCTGCCGCAGAGCCGACTGCGTGGAAAGTTGATCGGTGATGAGGATGGCGCAGCGGCCGTTGGCTGCGAGCTCGAGCGCTTCGTCGAGGGTGCTGGCCGTGGCGACCGGGTGGTTGGCGGCCGCGGCATCGTGAATTGCGTCGGCGAGCGTCGAGTCGTCGGTCAGGACCGTGATCGGCACGCTCGCGGCCGGATCGTAGCTCGCCTGCTTCGAGCGCCGGCGCACTCGCGTGACAGCGAATTCGCCGGTGCGCTCGACGTCGTACAGGTCGCCTACGCTCATTGCGCAACGTTACTGACGTTGCGCCCGCCCCGATATTGGACGGAGGGGCGACCTCGGCGAACTTTATGCGACGTGCTTCACGACCGCGGCGACTGCGTTGCGCTCGGCGACGTGCATGCCGAAGGCGCCGGTCGCGAGGCCCATGCTGACGATGAAGCCGGCGAGCACCAGGCAAACGGCGCGCTGCACGGAGTTGCGATTCTGTTGGATGGCGAACATGGCGATCTCCTTGGCTCTCTACATTTGTGGCCACGCTGTGTGGACACTCGAACTCCTTATTGCAGAGGGCGTGCCAACTTCGCGATCGCGCGCCTGCAGTTGGCGTTTTCCCTGGAAATCCTGGACTTAGCGCGTTGGCTGCGTGCCTGGCGAGCGGGCCGAGCGAGGTGCCCGGACCTGTCCGGACGCGTCCGCCGTCCGCTGCCGAGTGTCCGCCGGTCAGGCCTGGACGACCGACAGGCCGAGTTTTCGATACTCGGCCAGCGTCTTCTTTGGTATGTCGGGGGCCACGACGAGGCCATCGACGTCCGCGAGCGGACAGATCACGTACGGCGACGCGGTACCGACTTTCTCGGCGCTCGCGAGCACGTGGGTTTCGGCGGCGCTCGCCATCAGCGCCCGCTTCATGTGCGACTCCTCGAGGTCGCCGGTGCTGAGCCCTGCTTTAGGATGAATGCCGGTCACGCCCATGAAGTACAGATCCGCGCGGATGCGCGCGACGGCCTCCACTGCTGCCGCACCGACCGTAACCACGGAGTGTTTGAACAGCCGGCCGCCGAGCAGGATGACTTCGATCGACGGATGCTCGACGAGCGCGACCGCAATCGTCGGGCTGTGCGTGACGATCGTCGCGCGCAGGTCGTGCGGCAGGTGGCGCGCGATCTGCGCAGTCGTCGTGCCGCCATCGAGGATCACGACCTGACCGCGCTGGATCATCTGCGCCGCCGCGCGGCCGATCGCCACCTTCGCATCCGACGCGATCTGCTGCCGGCCGGCGAAATCGACGACGGCAGGCGAGGCTGGCAGGGCACCGCCGTGCACTCGCTGGAGTCGCCCGGCCGCGGCCAGCTCGCGCAGATCGCGACGGATCGTGTCCTCCGACAGTTGCAGCTCCTGGCTCAGATCCTTGGCGACGATCTGCCCCTGCGTCTGCAGGACCTGGAGCAGGTAATCCTTGCGCTGGCTGGCGAGCATGCCGGGACTATGCACGAATTTTCTTGACTCTGCACGTTTTTGCACGCTAGCCTTTTGCCAGGAGGAGCTCGTGACCAGCCATGTGGAAGTCCTGAAGACGGAGGTCCTCTCCGACAACTGGTACGTGCTGCGCAAGGTGACGTTCCGCCTGCGCAAGCGCGACGGCAGTTGGGAGGTGCAGAGCCGCGAGGCTTACGATCGCGGCAATGGCGCAACCATCCTTTTGTACGACCAGGCGCGCCGCACGGTCGTTCTGACGCAGCAGTTCCGCCTGCCGACGTACGTCAACGGCAATGCGTCGGGGATGCTCATCGAGGCGTGCGCGGGATTGCTCGACCAGGACGATCCGGAAACCTGCATCGCGCGCGAGGCGTTCGAGGAGACCGGCTATGAGATCCGCAATCCGCGCAAGGTGATGCAGGCCTACATGTCGCCAGGGTCCGTCACCGAAATCCTGCATTTCTTCGTGGCCGAGTACTCGCGCGTGCAGCGCGTGAGCACAGGCGGCGGCGTCGAGGAGGAGGACATCGAAGTGATGGAGCTGTCGTTCGAGGACGCGCTCGGCCGCATCGCCTCGGGCGAGATTCGCGATGGCAAGACGATCATGCTGCTGCAGTACGCAGCGTTGCATGTGTTCGCAGCGCAATGAACCGTTACGCGATTATCGAAGCGCCGTCGATCCTCGGCCTGAAGCCTACGGGCGTCGAGCGACTGCCGGCTGTGCTGCTTCAGCATGGCTTGGCGGACCAGTTGCATGCGCGGCGCGCCGGCCGCGTCGTTCCAGCCGCGGCCTACGACACCGAGCGTGATCCGCAGACCCTCATGCGCAATGCGCCCGGCATCGCAGAATATTCCGTGCGGCTCGCGGACACGGTGGCGGACGTGGTCGAGCGCGGCGAGTTTCCCATCCTGCTGGGCGGCGATTGTTCGATCGTGCTCGGCAGCATGCTTGCGCTGCGGCGTCGCGGCCGCTACGGCCTGTTGTTCATCGACGGCCACGCGGATTTCTATCAGCCGGAGGCCCTGACGAGCGGCGAGGCTGCATCGATGGATCTCGCGTTCGCGACCGGACGCGGCCCGGCGGTGCTGACGGATCTCGAAGGACTCCGGCCGCTGGTGCGCGACGAGGACGTCGTCGCGTTCGGCTTTCGCGACGCGCAGGAGCAGCGCGAGTACCACAGCCAGCCGTTGCCGCAAGATCTGCTTGCAATCGAGCTGAGCGAAGTACGGCGTCTCGGCGCAAAGCGCGCCGCGGAGCGCGCCGTCGAGCATCTCGCCTCAGCAGAAAAACCGACGCAGGGTTTCTTCATCCATCTGGACGCGGACGCCGTCAGCGACGCACTGATGCCGGCCGTCGACTATCGAATGGCCGATGGCTTGAGCTGGGACGAGCTGTGCACCGTGCTGCAAACGGCGCTCGCATCGGGGCGTGCGGTCGGCATCGAAGTCACCATCTACAATCCGTCGCTCGACGCGGACGGTTCGAGCGGGCGCGAGCTGGCGCGCACCTTGATCAAGGCTTTGCGGGGCTAGCGGCCAGCGATTCGACAAAGCTGCGTGCCTCGCGCGCGACCTGCTCCGGCGGCATCCGTCCAAGAGCAGCGAGGTCGCCGTGATCCAACTGCTTGGCCATGACGTAACCGAGATAGTAGCCGGCGCGTGTCGGCAGCCCGGGCGGGTTGGAGCCGGCCGTGAACCAGCGCTCGTAGCCGTCGTGACCGTCCAGGTCCGCGAGCAGCAGCCGTGCTGCCTCGGCAAGCTTGGGCTGCATCTGCGCCTCCATGTCGCGCGGCATCCAGAAAATTTCCGGCGCGCTCAGCGTCGGATTCAGCTTCCAGCTTACGTAGGTCGCCAACCCTTCAGCCCACATGGCCCACCAAAGCGGCTGCGTTTCGTCCGGCGGGGCGGCGGCGCCGACTTGCTGCGCCTGGTAGATATGAAACAACTCGTGATGAAAGAACGCAGGCAACTCTCGCTGCGGATGCAGCAGCGCGATCATGTCGACGCCGAAGCGCATGCGCGGCTTGCCAGGCGCATCGGATGCCTGGTTGCCGTCGAACTGGTAGAGCGACAGGCCGAAGCTGATGGGCGTCTCGCAACGATAATCGGCGAATGCCTTGCGGAAAGTCGCTTCGATCCTCGCATAGTCGGCAGTGATGCTGCGGCCGGTGGCGAGCACGTCGTCGAGCGCAATCGGCCGCGCCCCCGGAAATTTCGGCGCCCCTTGCGGATCGAACAGCCGTTTGGCGCGCTGGAGCTGCTTGTCGCGCGTGCCGAACATCTGCTCGCTGTAGAAGTCCCGATGCTTGTCGGCGAAGCGCGCAACGAAAGCTTCGGCGCGTGCCTGCGGGCCGAGATCCGCGGTGGCCGCGACGAACTCGGTGAATTCGGGCATCAGGTTTTCGTACGGGCAGACCTGCGCGTGCGCCGGCGACACGACGAGCAGCGCGAGGAGCGCCATGAGGTTCGACAGCTTCATCGGCGCCAGAGGATACTTAAAGCACGGGAACGCCGTAAATGGCGCGCAGTAACGGGAGCAACCAGTGAGTGCATTGTTGCGGGATCGAAGCCGGGCCGGCAGCGGACGGGTCGGCATGGTCGAGCTGTTCTTCGATCTCGTGTTCGTGTTCGCAGTCACGCAACTCTCGCACACGCTGCTGGCGGAGCTGACATGGGCGAACGTCGTCCGCGTGACGATGCTGTTCATGGCCGTGTGGTGGGTCTGGATGTACACGGCCTGGACGACGAACTGGCTCGATCCCGAGCGGATCCCCGTGCGGGTCTGCCTGTTCCTGCTCACCATCGCCGGGCTGTTTCTGTCCGTGTCGATTCCGCATTCGTTCGCGGAGCGCGGCATCGTGTTCGCGGGTGCGTATGCGTCGATGCAGATCGGCCGCACGCTGTTCGTGCTCTGGGCAGTGCGGCACGCGCCGGGTCGGCTGTCGAACAATTTCCAGCGCATCGCCGTCTGGCTCACGCTCTCCGGCACCTGCTGGATCATCGGCGGTTTCGCGGAGCCGGGCGTGCGGCTCGCGTGGTGGACGCTGGCGCTCGGCATCGAGCTGGCGGGTCCGTGGGCGCTGTTCTGGGTACCGGGGCTCGGCCGATCCTCGGTAACGGACTGGAATGTCGACGGCGGCCACATGGCCGAGCGTTGCGCTCTGTTCGTCATCATCGCCCTCGGCGAGTCGCTGCTCGTCACCGGAGCGACGTTCGCCGAGCTGACGTGGGATGCGCCGACGCTGATCGCATTCTTCAGCGCCGTCCTCGGCAGCATCCTGATGTGGTGGCTGTATTTCGACACGGGTGCAGAACGTGCTCAGCACCGCATCGTGCATGCCGGCGACCCCGGACGAACGGCGCGCTCCGCTTATACATATGTGCACATCGTGATCGTCGCAGGAATCATCGTGTGCGCGGTAGCGGACGAGGTCGTGCTGATGCATCCGCTGCACGGCGCCGACGCAGCGCTTCTGACGATACTCGGCGGACCGGCGTGCTACCTGCTCGGCGCCGCGTGGTTCAAGTGGTTGACCAACGATCGCAGGACACCGCCGCTCTCGCACATGATCGGCATTGTGCTGCTCGCGATGCTCGCGTGGCCGACGCTGGCGCACGCCATTACGCCGCTCGTGTGCAGCCTCGCTACGACACTCGTCTTCGCTGTGGTTGCTGGTTGGGAGACGGTCGCGCTATCGACCCTACGAACTCAAGCACAGCCGGATCATCGGTGAACAGCGGCACGTCGAAGAAGCGATACGCATCGAGCCAGTCGCGCAGCGACTCGGCAATCGCCAGCGCCGAACCGAGCGTGTAAGCGGACCCCGACGCGTCGCACGCTTGCTGCGCCTGGCTCCACGCCCACGGCTCGAACGATCCGCTCAGACGCTGCAACTCGCCTCGGATGTAAGTGCCCGCATCCATCACGTACGAGCCTTCGTGCTCGACGAGGAACGAGCGCAGCCGCTCGTCGGCGCTGCCGAACTGCACGGCGCTGAACCACTCCGTATGACCGCCGGCGTCCAGCGGCACCCAGTCCGGTGAGTCGGTGCGGTTTACAGCGAGCTCGCTCTTGAGAGTCGCCTCGATCGCGCGCGCCTTTGCCTCGGCATCGAGGCGCAGCAGCAGCGACTGTGCGACGTCGAAGCGCTCGTAGTAGCGGCGGCTGAACGTGTGGATCCGCTGGAACGGGTTGCACGAGAACCCCACCTTGAACGCCGAGCAGTCGCTCAGCGCGAACAGGTAGACGAACCAGGCGGGGTCGTTGGTACGCCAGTCATCCATCGCTTTGCCATTCCGCAATTGGGGCCTGTTCTAGGTACAGCCGCCGCCGCAACTTGGGGGTGCCGTCGTCGCAACTTGGGTAGCTCGCCCGATTCGGCCCGCGGGTCGCAATTTTATCCTGATAGTGCAGTGCTGCAGACGCAAGCCGGGGTTTCGATGCCGGGGATGGCTGAATGCCGGGAGCGTTCGCTGGGGTTTCGCGTCTGGACCTGCTCCACACACTTTGACCCATCCGGGGAAGGAAGCGATATGAAAGCGAATTTGATGACAAAGGTCCTGCCGATGCTGACAGCTGCAATCTCGTGCACGCTGTCGCTGGCCGCGGGCGCGACCGACAACGACTCCTCGTCCGACAATGACCGGCACTTCTCGTCCAACTTCACGCCCGTCGTGAACGAGGTGCGCAAGGCGGTGTTGAACCTGTCGAAGAAGGACCTCGACAACTACGGCAAGGTCCTGCGGACGCCCTGCGTCACGGGTCCGGATTTCGGCGCGATGGGCGTGCACCTGATCAACCACGAATTCGTGGATGGCGTGGTGGACCCGAACAAGCCCGAGGCGCTGATCTTCGAGCCGCAGAGAGACGGCAGGCTGCGCATCGTCGGCGTCGAGTACATCGTGCCCAAGGACGCCTGGGACGCGCTGCATCCTGCGCAGCCGCCCTTGCCGGACCCGCGTCCATCCCTGTTCGGACATCTGATGAACTTCGTGGGATCGCCGAACCGCTACGGCATCCCGGGCGGCTTCTTCGAGATCCACGTCTGGGCGTTCGAGGACAACCCGCGTGGCGCCCTGCACGACTGGAATCCCGACGTCACCTGCGAGAAGCAGCCGATCCCGCGCAGCTAACGGGATCGGTTGGCTGGGACACGCCCGCTTCGGGGAGGAGGCGGGCGTCGTCTCTGCGTCATTCGGCTGCGCACGCGGCGAGAAACGCTTCCACGAGCGGCGCCGGTTTGCCGCGCAGCGCTGCCCGCTCCGGCTGAAACAGAGTCGCGACGAAGAACGGGTGATCGTCCAGCTCGACAGCGCGCAGATCGCCCGTGTCATCCCGTGCCGATTCGCGCAGCGGACCGGCAACGAGCGACGCGCGGAAATCGGGATTCACGCCGTAGCTGCACAGGTATTCCTCCGTCGCTTCATCCGAGCCGTACGCTGCAGCGATACGCGAGCCAGCGAGCAACTGCACCGAGCCGCTGCCGTCGATGAGCCCGCAGGAAAGCGGTGAGATGACCGCGAGCGTCGCCGTCGAATCGGTTTCGCCGTGCGTCGCGTCCTGCCAGCCGAGGACATTGCGTGCGTATTCGATGATCGCGTGCTGAAAACCGCCGCAGGTGCCGAGAAACGGGATGCGGCCTTCGCGCGCGCAGCGGATCGCGAGCAGTGCGCCTTCCATGCTTCGGTACGGACTCGCGGGCACGCACCACAGCCCGTCGTACGCCGCCACGCGGCTGGCCGACCGAATGCGCTGCGTGGGCACCCATTCGTACGCTGCCGCGATCCCGACCGCCGCAGCGGCGTTCTCGAGCGCCAGCGGAATCGCCACGTGCGCCGGCACCGAATCGTTGCGATCGCCGACGAGGCCGATGGTCACTCGTCCCTTCATGAGCACTGCTTCCCGACCCGCCAATCGTTGTTATGGGTTGTTCGATGAAACGGTGCGCAAGCGTACGCTCGGCGGCCGAACATCGTCCATCCTCCGCGCACACTGCGGGAGGAGCCGGCCATGGTCAGAGCGGCTCGATGCCGGCGATCGCCGCCTCGACCTCCGGCCTGCTCACGTAGCGTTCACGAAACTCGGGCGGCCAGCGCGTCGGCCGGCCGCTCGACAGCTCGATGCAGACATATTCGATCTCCGCCCGCGCCAGCGTCGTGTCGTCGGCCATGCGCTTGATCTGGAAACGCCGGCGCACGCGCAGGCGGCTGTCGACCGGCACGATCCAGGTTGCGACGTGCACGACGTCGCCAAGTAATGCCGGACGCAGGTACTGAATCACTGTTCGCACGACAGCCATACCGCGATCGAGCTCCAGGCAGCGCTCCAGCGGCAGACCCAGCGCGGCCGAGTGTTCCCAGGCGCTGCGATCGCACCAGGTGACGTAAACCGCGTTGTTGACGTGGTCATAGGCGTCGATGTCGGCAGCGCCGACCGTCAGCTCGATGAGGTGCGGCAGCGGCAGGTCGAACGCTTCAGGCGCGCTCATTCGCGAACCACCTTGCCGCCCTTCATCACCATGCGAACCCGGCGAAGTGCACGGATGTCGGTGCTCGGATCGCCGCTCACCGCGACCAGATCCGCGACCAGCCCGGCGCGGACGGCGCCGACTCGATCGTCGATGTGGAAAACTCGAGCGTTGACCGACGTGACTGCCATCAGCACCTCGCGTGCCGTCATGCCAGCGTCCTGCATCAGTTCCAGCTCGCGCACGTTTTCACCGTGGGCGAAGACGCCGACGTCGCCGCCTGCGCAAATAGTTACGCCGGCCGCGCGCGCAGTCTTGAAGCTCGTGCGCGTACTCTCGACTGCAGCCGGTGCCGGCTCCCGGCCGTCCCAGCCTTGATAGCGCGCGACAGCGTCGGATGCGGCCAGCGTTGGGCACAAGGCGATACCGCGATCCTTCATCGAGCGGAAGATTTCCTTCGTGCCGCCGTAGCCGTGCTCGATTGTGTCGACGCCGGCCGCGACGGCGCGGCGCATGCCCTCCTCGGTGGTGGCATGGACAGCGACGCTGCGCCCGGCATCGTGGGCCGCTGCAGTCGCGGCGCGGAGCTCGGCTTCCGACATCGTGGGACGGCGATCCTCACCTGGTCGCCAGCGATAGTCCGCATAGAGCTTGACGATGTCGGCGCCGGCCGCGATCTGCCGGCGGACAGCACGCACGACGTCTTCGCCCGTTGCTTCTTCGGCGCCTTGCGGCACTTCGACGCCGGGCTCGAAACCTTTCGGTCCGTACGCACCGCTGGCGACGATCGCGCGCGTTGCGACCAGCATGCGCGGACCCGGGACGATCCCTTGATCGATGGCCTCCTTCAAGCCGACATCGGCAAAGCCGGCGCCTTCGGTGCCGAGGTCGCGTACGGTCGTGAACCCGGCCATCAGAGTCGCGCGGGCTGCAGTCACTGCGCGTGCCGTGCGCAGTGCGAGGGACTCGTGCAGCACCTGGTCGTCCCAGCTCGTCTCGTTGTACGGATGCAGGAACAGATGAGAATGGCCTTCGATCAGGCCGGGGACGAGCGTGGTGTCGGAAAGATCGATCTCGCGTGCGCCGGTGGCGGTGATGTCGCTACCCGCCGCGACGATACGATCGCCCTTCACGAGCACGCGCCAGCCGGCATGCATCGTCGTGCCGTCGAACACGCGGGCAGGGCGGAGCAGGATCGGCGTCTCGGGGGCCGGCTCGGCGCGCGCGGCGGCGGTCGCTGCCAGCAGCGCCAGCAGTATCAATGTACGCATCGGGTATCGTTCGTCCTGTTCAGTCCGATCGCTGCATAGAGTAACGCAGGACGGCACGGCCGCCCGGCCGGAGACGGAAAGTCCAGCGCACGTCCCCTTCTTTCAGACTGTGCGAGCGGGACTCCCGCACGATGCGGAACCCTTCGCCGTAGGCCGGCTGGCGATACTCGAGCGTGATCGGCACCGGCTTGTCGTTGCCCAGGCGGACTTCGACGCTGATGCGCTCCTCGTCGTGGTCGTCGCCTTCGATCGTGCGCTCCTCCGTGATGCGCGGCTCGATCCAGACATCCATCGCAGTGCCGAGCTCGAGCTCGATCGGCAGCCCGACCGGCGTGTCGTCGAGCCGGTCCTGACCGGCGAGCATTGCGCCGCCTGCGCCAGCTTCCATGACCGAGACGATGCCGCGGGGGAGCGGCTTGCCGAGGCCGTCGCTCTCCTTGTTCTGCAGGCGCAGGAGCGTCGTCGCGCGCTTTGGCTCGAAGTCGTTCTTGTCACTGATCGAGTTCTCATCGACCTTGAACATGTAGATGCGAGTGAATGGCACGTGCGACTGACTCAGGAACGACACCTGTTTCGACTGCCGAGCCGCGATCGTCGTCGGCTCGGGCACGGCGTAGAGCTTGTAATCGCCGAGCTCGCGCATCTGCGCTTCGAAGGGCACGCGCGAGCCTGTGACGACGACTTCCGAGAGGTCGTACTGATCCGCCGATCCGAAGACGGCGCTGCGCATCAGGCCTTCGTTGGCTCTCTTGAACATGCGCTGTTCGATAATCCGTGCGAACTGTCCGATCGGCCAGCACGACGTACTTTCATTGAGCTGCGTCGGTCCGGGCGGCTGCGTCTCCTCCTCGTCGCGCGCCAGCTGACCAGCAACGACCTCGGCTGGCGTGTTCGCGAATGTCGTACCGCTGCGGTTGACGAGCGTGATCCAGCCCGTGAGATCCAGGTTCTCGCCATCGGGCGCGATGTGGGCGACGTAGTCGGCCGACCAGTCCATGCCGAGCGCGAGATAGTTGAGCTGGACCGTGTGTCTGCCGGGCCGGTCGGCTCGGACGGTCATCGAAAGCCGCGGCTCGTCGGCGAGTCCCGGCGGAACGCGCGGGAAGATCAGTTTCTCGCTGAGACCGCTGCAATCGAGCGCCTCTATCTTGCCGTCGATCTCCAGCACCACGCCCTCGGGACCACTGCGCAGGATCGCCTCGCGGTCCGTCATGCGCCCAGTGGCGCTGTCGGTGCGCACCAATCGCACGCGTTCGCCGTGGGACCTGGCGATCACGGCGCCGGGCGTGAGCAGGTCGTAGTCGAAGTTGCTCTCGATGATCGCGGCCGGCAAACCTTCGATGCCCGCGGTCTGCGGCACGATTGCATCGGCCACGCCGAGAAAGACGATTCTCGAAGTGCCGGCGGGCAGATCGATAGTGCGCGTTTCGCTGACCATCACGAGACCGCCGGTCTGGGTCTCGTCCGTGTCGGACTCTTCCTCTTCGTAAGTCGAGCTCGCGGCGAGATTGCCGTAGAGCGTGACGCGCACGGAATCGGGCGCCGGCGAGACGATATCCGCTGTCGCCGCGAGCGAGAGCAGGACCAATGCGAGCGCTGCGAAGCGCATGGGACTACCAGCCCGTCTCGACTGTGAACGTCAGCTTCGTCTCGCCATTCGCGGCGACCGGGACACTCCACTGCAGCGTGTACGCATCCGGCCGCGTGCTCTTGATGCTCTCCTCCAGCACTTTGCCTTCGCGCCACAGCCCTGCTTGGCGAATCTCCAGTGTCGTCGCCTGGCTGCGGGCGTTGCGCACCAGATATTCCATCGAGTAGCGCGAGCGCCAGAATCCTGCGCGCTCCTGCTGTACGACGGTCGGCTGCACGGTCACGTCGAACGCTTCACCCGTCTTGACCGAGATCTCCGACCCTTGCGGGATGTGCTCGATGCGATTCTCGCCGACGAAGCGCGGCTTGCCGTCCGTGTCGCGCACGTAGACGCGCACCATTCCCGCCGGCAGCTGCGCGCCGAGCCCGCCACGAGAAGAATTCGAGAAGCGAACGACGACCGCAGCGTGCGCGGGATCATTCAGCGTGGTGAACCAGTCGGCGTAGTACTCGTAGACCTTGCGCGCCGCGACCCCGTGCGCATCGATGAAGCCGACTTGCTTGGTCTGGTTGTCGGCGACCGTCGTGCGCTCGGGCAACGGATAGACATAGTAATCGGCGAGCGGCCGCCGCGCGCCTTGCTCGGTGCCGCCTCGCTGGGCGGCGAGCGCACGTTGCTGCTGCATGTACTGTTGCTGCTGGAGATACTGCTGGTACTGCCAGTCGTCTGCCGCGCGCACGATGTTGATGTCGCCCGCGACCAGCTGCGTCACGGCATCGTTGAACGTCGTTCCGGACTTGTTGGTCAGCGTGACCCAGCCCTGCATGTCGAGCTTGTTCGCCTGCTCGTCGAACAGCGCGACGTAATCTGCCTTCCACGACAAACCCGTCGTGAGATAGCTCAGCGTCGCATCGCGCCGGCCGGCGGCATTCGACTGCACGTTGACCGACAGCGTCGGCCGGGCGCGCAGGTTCTCCGGCACCTTGTCGAAGATCACGCGGGTCGGCGCGCCGTCGGCACGCAGCACTTCGATACGATCGCCGATCTTCAGCACCACGCCGTTGTTCACCGAGAGAACCGTTGCGGTCTCCGTGACCTCGGCGCCGTTGCCCGGATTCGTCCGCACGATCTGCACCTGCCGGCCGACTGCTTTCTCCATCATCTTTTCCGGCGTCAGCAGGTCGAAGTCGAAGTTCTGCTCGACGATGTCGACGCCGGTCGCGGCAAGCGTGACCGTCTCGGGACGGATGCTCGCCGACACGTCCTTGAACTCCAGCCGCGAGCGCCCGGCGCCGAAATCCAGCGAGCGCACGTCCTGAATCAGCGCGAGATCGCGGTTGTAGATGGTGAGTGCTAGGCGCTGCCCCTCGGGGCTCGCAGCCAGCGCTTGTCCGGACAACGCGAACGCAACCGCGAGCCCGATGCCATACCTGTTCATTGTTGTGCTCCTGTGGCTTGCAGTTCTATTAACGGTGTCGTGCGTGCGTCGGGTCAAGTACGATTGCGCGCATGAACAGCTTGCCGAATCGGACTTTGCTCGCGCTCGTGTTGGTGCATGCGGCGGCGAGCCTGGTGCACTTCGTCCACAACGCGACGTTCCTCGCCGACTATCCGAACATGCCGATCTGGATCACGCCCGGCGGCATCTATGCGGTATGGCTGGCCGAAGCAGCTGTCGGTGCGGCGGGTGTGTGGCTGTATCTGCGCGGAAGGATGATCGGCCTCGCGCTGATCGCGATCTATGCGGTGCTCGGCTTCGCCGGGCTCGATCACTACATGCTCGCGCCGATCTCCGCGCACACGGTTGCGATGAACGCGACGATCTGGCTGGAGACCGCGACGGGGGTCGTCTTGCTCGCATTCGCAGCTTGGATGGGATGGTCAATGGAACACAGGTCCGAGTCCTACTAGCGTGTTGAGCTACGTCTATTTCGGTACCAACGACCTGGAGCGCGCGATTGGCTTCTACAACGCGACGCTCGGCGCCTTAGGCATGCGCCGCGTGATCACGAACGATCCTGCTTGGGACCACGTCTCGGCGGGTTGGGGCACGTACGAGGATGACGGCGTGCGCGAGCTCGCGTTCTGGATCGGCAAGCCGTTCGACCAGCAACCGGCGAGCGTCGGCAACGGCAGCATGGTTGCGTTCCGTGCCAGCTCCTGGAAGGAAGTCGATGACTTCTACGCCGCCGCGCTTGCTCACGGCGGCAAGTCGGATGGCCCGCCGGGCTTGCGCCTGCACTACAACCCGGATTTCTATGCGGCGTACGTGCGCGATCCGGACGGCAACAAGCTCTGCGCCTTGTGCCGTGGGTTCACTGAGAGGCAGTGATCAGCGGCTGCACGCGCGCAATCTCAGCGAGCAGAGCGCGCGCGGCAGCAGGGTCGCGTTCATTCAGTGCAGCCGCCATGCGCAACAGCGGATCGGCAGCGGGCCGGAAATCCGGGCTGATGCGCAACACGCCCAGCAGTCCTTCGCGCACTTGCGCCAGCATCCGTTCCACGTCGGTTGTCGGCTCAACGTCGCGGCCCACTTCGATGAAACGATCGCGCGCCGACCAGTAAGCGCTCAAACGTGCGCTCCAGCCGCTGTCGGCTGCGTCGATGACCTCGCTGGGCGCGATGTCGAGCTGTCCCAACAGATCCAGCAATCGGTCACGCGGCAGAGAATCTGCAGCGTAGACGAGCCGCGGCGCGCGATAGGCGACGACCGGCCGATCGTCCGTGTTGATCGGCGCATTCCCTGCGAAGCGCTCGAGCGCACGCGAATCCGCGATGAACGTGCCCAGCAATGCGAGGTCGTCGCCGACTGCCAATTCGGCGGACCTGCGCGCGACGGCTGCGCCGCCGAATCTCGCACGGATCTGCGGCAGGTCGAACCGGCGATCGTCGCGGCGCGCGAGCAGCCCGACTACCGGAGTGTCGAGGCTGTTGGTTGCGAGAATCGCGTAGCTGCGCGGATACACGCTGATGAAGGTCCGCACGATGCTGCGCAGCGTGTCGAGATCGAGCTGATGCAAGGGCAGCCACTGACAGAACAGCCCGTCCTGCGCGAGCCGCGCCCGCACCGCTTGAAAATGCTCGACGGTGTAGAGTGCGCCGGATCCGCTGCGCGCCGGATGAAAATTGTCAGCGACGATCACGTCGTAACTTTCGCGGCTGGCTCGCACGAATCGTCTTGCGTCTGCCGCCATGACGTGCAGCGGCTCGCCACTGGAGAAGTACGACGAGGCGTCGATGACTTCAGGCAGCAGCTCCACTGCATCTACTGCAAGCGTCGGATCCGCAGTTGCGGATCTCGCAGTGATACCTGTGCCGAGCCCGAGAAACAGCGCGCGGTGCGGAGCAGGATGCAACAGGATCGGCAACCACGCCTGGCGCCCGTCAGCGAATGTCGTTGCGCTGCTGCCTTCTTGTTGTCGATTGTCGATGTGCAACGTGGCGACACCTGCTGCGTCTTCGACGACGCTTACTGCCGCCATGGCTCCGTCCGCGTAGCTCACCAAGCGGCCGCCTGCGGGAACATCGACAATGATGAGCGAAGGTGCCCAGAGCGCGAGCGCAGCGGTCGCAGCGACGGCCAACCATTGCGTCGGTGCCACCCACGCGCGGCGCGAGGCGAGCAGCAAATATCCCGCGGCGATCAGCAGCAGGGCGAACTTCGCGCCGACATGAGTGACGAGCAGTACGCCGCACAGGAACGGCGCGACTGCTGCGCCCGCCGTGTTGATCCCGATTGCTCGTCCGAAGCTGACGCCGGACTCGCCGGCGCGCGTGCTGAGATGGCTGAAGAGCGCGCCCATCACGAATGTCGGTGGGAAGAATGCGAGGAGCGCAAGCGTGGCCTCAGCGAACAGCGCCGAGCTCATGCTCATTCCCATTGCGTGCAGCAACAGCTCTTTCAGTGGCGCTGCTACTGCGAGGCTGATCGTCCCGAGGAGGCACGCGGCCCCGAGCGTTCGCAACAGCGTGTCCGTGTCTCGCCCTCGGAGGATGGCAGCGCCGAGCGCCGTGCCCACCAGGTACACCGCGAGCAGGATTGCGAACGTGTAGACCGTGTTCTCGGCCACCTGGCTCAACACGCGGACCACGAGCACCTCGTAGCCGATTCCCAACAGACCTGTCGCGGCCAACAGCACCTGGATACGACGCGCGCCGGGCTGCGCAGTGCTCGGCGAATCAGGAACTGCTTGATCGAACAGCTTGAGAGCCAGCACGGCGCAGAGGAGATTCAGCGCAATGCATACCGTCGCCGTCCGCACTCGACCGAACTCCGGCACGAGCCAGAACGCCGCACCTAGCACGCCGAGTACTGCGCCGAAGGTGTTGGCGGCATAGAGCGCGGGGATCGAGCCGAAGATGCGTTGCATCGCCGGCAACGTCGCGCCCATCGATGCCGTCGCTGGCAGCAGGAGCAGGAACGTTCCGCAGAACGCAACCAGCCAGTGCCACGCGGCGGAGGGCTGCGGACCGGTCAGGTTCAACAGCCATCCCGAAACAGGATCGAAGAGCAGGGCGAGCGCCAGGCTCCACACACCGATGACGGCCTCACTGGCGGCGTACCACCGCGCGGGGTTCGAGCTGCGATGAATCCGCGGACCGAGCAGCAGCGCCCCTGCGGCGAGTCCGCCGAAGAAACCCGCAACGACAGCCAGGACGCCGGCGGATTCGTGTCCGAGCCACAACGAGCTCTGCTGCGTCCAGACGATCTGGTAGCCCAGGCCCGCACAGCCGGAGGCCCCCATCACCCCAAGCGCTGCGAATCGCCGGTCGCGCACGTCAGCCGCTGAAGGCGATCTTGTAGCCCCACGAATCCAGGTGGGTCGGAATGGCGTTGAACGCCAGGCTGATGCGCCGCTCGCCGGGATTGGTCGGCACTGCGTGCAGCAGGTAGCTGGGAAACAGCACCACGTCGCCGGGCTCGGGCGGCATGCTGATCCACTTGTCGGCGTTGTACGGTCCCGTGTGCACGCCGGCGTGGTCGTTCTTGAACGAAAAATCAGTCCCGCCGAGCGGCCTCATGAACACCGTGCGTGCCTCCGGATGCGTGCGCGTGAGGTAGGCGACGCCGGAGATAAAGCTGTTGGCGTGGTTGTGCATGGCCTGCCGGCCGCCGGTGTCGAGCACGTTCACCCACATCTCTTTCAAGGACCAGCCGAGCCGCTCGCCGAACAGCAGCGCGCCGAAGTCGCCGATGAGCGGCGTGATCGCGCCCGCGGCTTCGACCAGCAACGGGCTGTCGCTCGGCTTGAGCATCGCGGTGTGTGCCAGGTTGGCGGAGGAATTGTTCTCCTGCGCGGCGTGCGCGCTGAAGTGAGCGACCAATCCGCTGACGAGCTCGGGCCGCAATGCGGCCGGGACTCGCATGAAAGGTGTTGGAAAAAGCCCGACGACTTCCTGCATGGCTCGCCATTCTAAGAAAGCGTGCGCTACAGATTTGTGACAGCTGCTTGCGCGTCACGCCTCCTTAATAGCTCGGTCACATTCGGCCGCTACAAAACGCTGCGTCGAATTCGTCCTTCACCTGATCCGACCAGAGGTGTGTTCTCCTATGAGCAGCAGATTCAACAAGAGCGGCGTCGCGCTGGCCGTCGCGACCGCGCTCAGCGCCGCAACGATGGGCGCCGCGTACGGCACGGGCCTGCAAGGCAAAGCACCCGGCAACTACGTCACCGGCGACTTCCACAATCACACGACCTGCTCGGACGGCTCGATCTCGATGCAGAAGCTGGTGAAGAAGGCGACCGACAAGCAGGACACCCCGTGGGGCCTCGACTGGTTCGTGCAGGCCGGCCACGGCGGTAACGGCAACCGCAACTGCACGCTCGCCGAAGACGCGACGCTCGCGACGCCGGCGTATCCGCTGGTGACCAAGCAGGACGGGACGATCATGGGCCCGACCACTACCTGGGTGAACAGTGTTCCGACCGTGCAGCCGAAGGGCACGCCATCGCCGGTCGCCGACGCCCAGTGCCCCGCGGGCAGCACGCCGCCGTGTCCGAACATGTGGCGCTGGGAATCGATTCAGGAATTCCAGTATCCGCTCATCGAGTACCTCTCGGCACTCAAGAGCAAGCCGCTGTTCCTGGGCATCGAATCCGTGGTCGCGGGTCACGAGCACAGCTCGATGTCCGTGATCAGCGGCCAGGTGCCGGCTGCAATCTTCGGCCAGCGCCTGCCGACCGGTCCGGGCTATACGCCGCTCGGTAATGCGAACGCGCTCGCCAAGTGGGAGTACTGCTTCGATCGCGGCGATAGCGATAAGAGCCGTGGCAACACGGTGGTCGGCGGCGTCGAAGGTAACAACTGGGATTGCTCGGTCGACGGCAGCCTCAATTCGGCCGACCCGAGCTGGGACGCGACGGCACAGAAGCTGGTCCCGCTGTCGGGCGCCGGCGTCGGCGTTCGCGGTCACGCCAAGACCGTCGAAGCCATCAAGTGGATCAAGCAGAACGACGGCGACGGCAGCTACTACGTGCCGGCGCACCTCGAGCGCGCCGGGCCGTTCAATCCGGACGGCAACAACGGCTACAACATCGAGAGCCTGCGCGACTTCAACAACGCCGGGCCGAAGATCGCGTTCGGCTTCGAGACGCAGCCCGGTCACGGCGCATCCAGCGAGCGCGGCGAGTACACGATCCGTCGCAACAACATCGGCGGCGTGAACGTCGACTCGGTCGGCGGCACGACCTACGGTGGCACCGGCGTCTACGGCGCGCAGATCGGCGGCGTGTGGGACGCGCTGCTCGGCGAAGGCCGCAACTGGTGGTTCTTCGCCAGCTCCGACTGGCACAACCGCGGCATGTTCGGACCGGACGACCGGCGCTCGACGCAGGACTTCTACCCTGGCGAGTACCAGCGCACGTTCGTCATGGTGCACGACCGCGATGGCCGCGGGCACTCGAAAGCCAAGGACGTGATGAACCCGCAGGAGATCGTGGACGGCCTGCGCACCGGCAATGCCTTTGCCGCGAGCGGCCAGCTGATCGATCGCCTGGCATTCGTGGCATGCGCCGACACCAAGCTGAACGACTGGCTCGGCAACCTCCTGCTCGAGACCTCGACGTTCCTGGCGGCGGCGAACAACACCGACGTGAACTTCGGCAACTGCGTCACGATGGGCGAGAAGCTGGTCGTGAAGCCCGGTCAGGAAGTCGTGATCGCGATCGCCGTGCGCGATCCTTCGGGCACGAACTACTCGCCGTACTCGTTCTCGAATCCGTCGCTGGCGCAGGTCGGTATCGAGCAGCCGCTCAACAAGCCGGTGCTCGACCACATCGACGTGATCCGCGGCATGGTCAGCGGCTACAAGAGCCCGAACTCGCCGGACTACGCGGGCCAATGGCCGAACGACTGGATCAGGAACCCGAACATGGACAACGTGCCGGCGGGTGCCAAGAACACCACGGCCACCGTAGTGCGCACGTTCAGCAGCAGCAACTGGAAGAAGGCTGACGGCCAGTTCCGCGTCATGACCTTCCGCATTCCGCACGTGAACGCCTCGCAGTACGTGCGTCTGCGCGGCACGAACATGCCGGCGCTGGTGCCGTTCGAGACCGATGCCGATGGCAATCCGCTGCCGGATCTGAACACGAACGCGGGCCGCGTCAATCCGAGCGTCCCGGGCGGCACCGACACGATACCGGCGGGCGCCAACCTGCGGATTCCGTGCACGGCTACCGGCACGGACGAGTTCAATGGCTGCCCGTCGCACCTGCCCGTGATCAACGGCCAGAAGATGGTGGCATTCGACGTCGCGGCGTGGGCGGACCTGTGGTTCTACAGCAATCCGATCTACATCGAGGTCAAGGGCGGCACGCGCGTCGCGGGAGTGAACTAGAACGCGATGTCGACGCAGCTACTGACTTCGGTCCGACAGTCAGCAGCGTACGGCCGCGCAGCCATCCCCAAATGGCTGCGCGAGCCGTTGCTGCATTTCATCATCCTCGGCGGTGTGCTGTTCGGTGCCGATCATTTCATCGTCGCGCGCAGCGACGACCCGCGCGTCATCGTCATCGATGCCGCCGTCGACGCGCACGCGCGCGAAGTTTTCAAGCAGGCACGCGGACACGAGCCGAATGCAGAGGAGCTGTACGCATTGCGGCGCGTGTGGATCGAGAACGAAGTGCTGTACCGCGAAGGGCTCGCGCTGCAGCTCGACCAGGGCGACGACATGATCCGCGAGCGGGTCATCTTCAAGCAGCTCAGTGTCATCGACGCGAACACCAAGCTGCCGCCCTACGACGACGAAGTGCTGCGCGAATCGTTCGAGAAGAATCGCGCGAAGTACGACGAGCCGGCTCGTTATGACTTCCAGGAGGCGATCCTGGTTGGCGACAGATCCGAGAGCAGCGTGCGCGCCTTCGTGAGCTCGCTTAACGCCGGAGCGCCGGGCGACGTCAAGGCCGATCTGCGCGTGTTCAAGCACCGGCCGCGTGAGAATCTCGTGCAGAGCTACAGCGCGGAGTTTGCGGCGGCGCTTGATGCCGGCCCGGTCGGCGAATGGCAGGCACTCGCGACCAGGGACGGCTGGCGCGCCATGCGCCTCGAATCGATCACGAAGCCGCAATCGGCCGACTTCGAAGCGATCAAGGACGCAGTCCACCACGACTGGGTCGATGCCACGCTCGCCGAGCAGCGCAGCGCCGCGGTGCGCGCACTCGCGAAGAAGTACACGATCAAGGTCGAGGCCAGGAAGGGACGATGAGGGCCCTGCTGCGTGTCGTGTCCCTATGTGCGCTTGCAGCGCTCGCTTTGCTGTCGAGCTCTGCGTTTGCCCATGAGATGACGATGGCCGAGATGGAGCTGCGCGAGAGCTCCCCCGGCGAATTCCTGTGGCAATGGACTGCGAGCGGCAACGTGCCGCCCAGCGAGGAGCTGCAGCTCGTCTGGCCGCACGGTTGCAGCGCCGACGCGAGCGTCGTGGAAGCGGGCACGCCGGACGCGGGCGTGGTTGACGCCGGCGTGGTCCGCTGTGGACCCGAAGGACTGCGAGGCACGCTCGCGGTCGAAGGCGTCGGCGACACGTACTCGGCAATGATGCTGAAGGTGTTCTGGCTCGACGGCCAGAAGCGCGTCTATACGTTTACCAGCGCGCAGCAGAAGGCACAGCTGTACGGCTCGGCCGAAGACAAGCGTGGGATGGGCGAGATCGCGCGGGCGTACACGGTGCTCGGCATCGAGCACATCCTGACCGGCTTCGATCATTTGATGTTCGTGCTCGCGTTGCTGTTCCTGGTCGGCTTCAATCGCCAGCTGCTGTTCACGATCACGGCGTTCACGCTCGCTCACAGCCTGACGCTCGCGCTCAGTGCCCTCGGGCTGCTGACGCTGCGCTCACCGCCCGTCGAGGCGACGATCGCGTTGTCGATCGTGCTGGTCGCGGCCGAAGCGTTGCACGGACAACTCACACTGTCGCGGCGTTGGCCCGCGCTCGTCGCGTTTCTGTTCGGGTTGGTGCACGGGCTGGGATTCGCCGGCGCGCTGCGGGAGATCGGCTTGCCGCAGCAGCATCTCTCCATCGCGCTGCTGACATTCAACGTCGGCGTCGAGATCGGCCAATTGTTGGTCGTGACGCTCGCGTTCGCGCTCCATCGTGCGCTGGCGCGCTGGCCCACGTTCGTGATGGCGCGCACCCCTGCGCTCTACGCCATCGGCGCGATCGCGGCGTATTGGTCGTTCGGCCGCATCGTCACGATCCTCAGCGGCTGAAGTCTCGGCAGCGTCGACGGCCTTTACAGTGCCGGGGCCGGTTCGGCTAGCAGGACCCGTAATCGAATCGTCCTGCACAAAAAATTCCTACAAAATCATGAGGCCAGACGCCCAAATGTCCCGATGGCGCGGTACGTGGAACAGTGCATACTCGTAGCCGCCCGCCGCCAGCAACAAAGCACTCCGCCGCGGGCGCCCAGTCGAAGTCGATCAGTCGAGTTGACCATGCAAACACGCCCTGCCGCGGATGCGGACACCTCCATTAACGCGCTCGATCGCACCGACGTGTTGCCGGTTCTGGACGTCGAAGCGTACGAAGCGACCCTGGTCGAGAGTCAAAAGAGCCTGTCGCGCACCGACACCTGGACGGTCGAAGCGCTGCGCGACATCGACGAGCTGGTCGATTCCGCGACGCACGAAGCGCCGGTCGAAGTTCGCAGCATCAATGTCAACAAGGCGCCGCCTGCGCCGGAAGCCTTCACGGTCAACGTCGATCGCATCCTGAAGCGCATCGCCGACCTGGAAGCGGACATCGTCAAGGCGCACGACGCGAACGCAGCGCTGCAGAAGCGCAACGAAACGCTGCAGGCCGAGCGCGATCAGCACGCTGCACGCATCGACGCGCTCACTAGCGAGAGCGCGCGCGTCGCCGAGCATCGCACGCTCGCCGAAGAGATGGCGCAGCGGACCGAGAAGCAGCTGCGCGAAGACTTGCACCGGTACGAAATGCAGCTCAAGGAGCTGCAGGGGAATCATGCCAAGGCGCTTGCGGCGAACGAACGGTCGCTGAGCGGCGAGAAGGCCAGCTCGGCGGAGCTGGCGCGTCGCTTCGCGGCCAAGCTGTCCGAGCACGACAAGCTGCACGCGATCGTCGAGTCGCACACGCGCACCATCGCCGAAGTCGTCGCGACTCGCGACGATCTCGATCAACGGTTGCGCAGCGAGCTGGCGACCAGCGCAGACCTCAAGGCGAAGCTCGCCTCGACCGAGGAGGCGATGAATGCCAATCGCGCGCTGCTGCTGGAGCGCGAGAGCGCGCTGGCCGAAGAAGGCCGACGCCAGGAGCAACTCGCCGAGCAGATCGAGGCGCTGCGCAGCTCGCTGCAGGCAGCGGAGGTCGGCACGGAAGACGCGCATCGCGAAGTGACGGTTGCGGCAAAGGCTCGTGGCGACGAAGAGCGCCGCCGCATCGAGATGGAAATGCAACTGCGCGACGTCGAAGGTCAGCGCGACGCGGTCATCGCCGAGCGCGATGGCGCGCAAGCGCAGATTCGTGCACTGACCGAAGAGCGCGATGCACTGATGCCGGCCGCGAAGGACCTTGCGACGCGCACCGGGGAGCTGGAGCGCAGTGTCGCGGCTGTCGCAAAGCTGCGTGAAGAGCTCGCAGGAGCCCGGACCGAGGCGCAGGCCAGCGTGCAGCTGGCGCAGGAAAGGAGCGACGAGATCGTCGCGATGCGCGAGAAGCTCACGCACTCTGCAGCCAACGTTCTGCGGCTCGAAGACGACATCGTGGCGGTAGAGCAAGTCGTCGAGGGGCTGCGCGTGCAACTGCAGACCGCACACGATGAGTGCGCGATCATGGCCGATCAGCGCGAGAAGGCGCGGGCCCGCTGCAAGCAGCTCACGCAGGAGATTTTCCGCCGCGATCACAAGATCGACGAGCTGGAAGCCGACCTGGCCGTGCATTCGGAAGCGCTCGCCGCGATCCGCCGCGACGTCAACCGCATCGGCGACAAGGCACCGCTGCCAGAGGTGGAAGACAGCGAGTGGGTGCTGGAGCCGATCGAGCACTCCGGTGAGCTCATCCGCCTGACCGGCACCATGCTCACGATCGGCCGCACTGCCGAGAACGACATTGCGCTGCCGTCGAAGATGGTCAGCCGCCATCACGCGCGCCTGCTCATCGGCCCGAATGGCATCATCGTCGAGGATGCGGGCAGCACCAACGGCTGCTTCGTGAATGGCGAACAGGTGCGCCAGCACCTGATGCACGACAACGACGTGCTCGAGCTCGGCGATCTGCGCTATCGGCTGCGTCTGCGCGGTTCGCGCGAAACCGCAGTTCGCGCGAACGTCGTGCCCTTGTTCGAGCAGAACAGCGACTGACGCGCTTCCAGCTCAGGGGAGCTATAGAATAGCTCCCCCATGCACGCAAGAATTGCAACAGCTGTCCTGACGGGCATCGCGGTATTCGCCGCTCGCGCTGCCGACGCGCCAAGCCAGCCCGAGGCTAACGCGGCGCTGTCGCGCGCCGTACTGACGGGCGACCAGGTCGTGCAGATTCTCGACGAGACTGTGGACTGGTATCGCACACTCGGCGTCCAACAGCAGGCGGCCACGCAACCCAGCGACCTGCTGCTCCTGTATGCGAACCGGCAGACGGCCGACCGGATCATGAAGCTGGCATTCGACTTCGCGCGCGCCAACGCCGAGCTGCTGAGCAGCGAAGCCGGTGTGAAGAAGGAAGCGGCAGACTCCGCATCGGAGCAATCGCTGAGCCGGCTGCGCAAGCGGCTCGACGAGCGGCGCGCGTCGATCCAGGCGGACATCGAGGCGAGTCGGCGGCAGCTGGCCAGCGCGCCAAAGAAGAATCGGGCGACGCTGCAATCCCGGATCGCGGTGTTGCAGGGGCAGCTGGATCTGCTGAACGCACGGCGCAACATGCTCTCGAACATGGCGCAGTTCGACAGCGAGACTGATGCGACGGGCTTCGGCGCGAACGCGCTCAAGGCGCATATCGATGCAATCGCCGCTTCCATTCCGGCCGCGAGCGGTGCTCCGGCCACTCCCGTGGTATCGACCTCGACCGACGCGGACTCTGCGCCGGACGAGTCGCCAGTCGCCGGCAGCTCGCTGCGCCGGTTCGGCATCTGGGATCTGGCGACCGCAGTGCTGCGGCTTTCGGCCAAAGGACACACGATCGAGCAGATCGATCAGCGCACCGCCGAGCTGCAGCAAACGTTCAACACCGTTCGTGCGCAACCGCTCGAGCAGTTGAAGCGGCTGACTGATCGCGGTGACGCGCTCGCGGCGCAGGTCGACTCGACGAACGGTACTGCTCTGCGTGGCGCGCGCGATCAGTACGACACGCTCGCGTGGCTGTTTCAGCAGACGTCTTCCATCGTGACGCCTTTGAACAAAGCCAGCGTGCTGCTCGATCAATACCGCCGCACTCTCACCAACTGGCGTGACGCGACCAACAAGCAATTCCGGGAAGCGCTCGAAGCGCTGGGACTGCGCGTGGCGTTGTTCGCCGGCTTGCTGGCAGCCGTGTTTCTCATCGCTCATCTCTGGCGTCGTGCCGCGTATCGCTACGTGCACGAGGCGCGGCGCCGCTCACGCCTGTTATTGCTGCAAAGGATCGTGCTGTGGTCGCTGGTCGTGGCGATCGTGGCCTCGACCTTCGTGACCGAGCTGGGCTCGCTGGCGACGTTCGCCGGTTTGATCACGGCCGGCCTCGCGGTCGCGATGCAGAGCGTGCTGGTCTCGATCGTCGGCTACTTCTTCCTGATCGGCAAATACGGCATCCGCGTCGGTGACCGCGTGCAGATCGGCACGGTCACCGGCGAGGTCATCGAGATGGGACTGGTGCGCTTGCACCTGATGGAGCTGTCCGGCGATGGGCCGATGGCGCCGACCGGCCGCGTCGTGGCGTTCGCGAACTCGATCATTTTCCAGTCGTCCGGCGGACTGTTCAAACAGATCGCGGGCGTCAATCTCGCGTGGCACGAGGTGACGTTCGGTCTGCCGACGGGCGCGGATTACGCGGCGCTCAAGGACAAGATGGTGGAGGCCGTGACCCGGGTCATCGCCGACTACCGCGAGGACATCGTGCGGCAGACTCGGGAAATCGAGAAGGCCGCGTCTGCCTCCGAGGCCGGCGACCCGCTGCCTTCCGTGCAGCTGCGCTTCTCGGCTTCCAGCGTCGATGCGATCGTGCGCTACCCCGTGCAGCTGTCGCACGCTGCGGAGATCGACGAGCGCGTATCGCGCGAGCTACTGAACGTCATCTCGGCGCACGCCAGCGCCGCGGCGTAAGACCGGAAATTCTCTCGCCAAGATCGCAACGCCCGCAAAGAAGAACCAGAGATTCAGATCTGAAGGTCTACAGATCTGGATCTGAGTTCCGGACCTTGGCGATCTTGGCGTCTTTGCGAGAGATCTTTCCAGGTCGCCGCGTAGACGGTCGACCTCACTCCGGAGTGTCGAGACCCGCGAAAGGCTGCGCAGCGGTTGTGTCCTTGCCGAACACTGTGATCAGCGCGCCATCGAGAAACGCCAGCGCGTTGCCGACCCGCGGGTGATGCATCGTCTTCGGCGCATCTCCCGGCGTCCATTCGCCGCCGTTCTCCGGAAAGTACACCGCCCAGTTCGTGGCGGGGACCGCGGGCCCCTGCGGAGTGCCGATGTCGCCGCCCGCAATCGCAATGATCGTGTCATTCACCGCGCGCGGCGGACGCATTCGTCCATAACCGGGCGGCAGCGGGGCACCCGCATGCCACGCGTTCGATTCGGTGTCGTAGAGGAACGAGGCAAGAGCGAGCGAGTCGCCGTTCCAACCTGCGTAGTAGATCGCAGAACCCGCTGTGGTGCGCGTCAGGGCACCGCGCGTTCGCGGCTCTGGAAGGGGTGGCGTCGTTGCGATCCGCTGCACCACGCAGTCAGCCGTGACCTCGATGATCTCGCTGTCGCTCAATACCGAGCCGTTGCGAGTTTCGCCGCCGACGATGAGCAGCTTGCTGTGCGCGTCGTCGATGGATGCGGCGCTGGCGAAGCTTCGCGCGGTTTTCAGCGTGACCTTTCGACCCACGGCGTCACGCAGTGGGGCTACCACCGAGCGTTCGGGTGCTGCCGCCTGGAGCTCGATTACCGTGAGATCACCGCCGATCACGAGCACACGCGGGCCGGTGCCGCACGGCACGACCTGATGGTGGACTAGCCCCGAAGGCAGTTTCGAGGCCACCAGCGTCCTCGTACCCGTGGCGTAGTCGAACGTTTCGATCGCGTCCACGGATGAACCCTGTGCGTTCGTGCCGCCGACGATCGCAACGACGGTCGTGCCTGGAAAGATTGCGATCTCCGGTTCGCGCCTCGCGACAGCGAGTGAACCCCGGGCTGTCCACGTTGCAGATGCGGTCGCGCGCGAGAACGTGAGCTCGTAGATCGCATCGTTCGCTTTCGCGGCGGCGCCTTCTCCACCGAAGACGAGCAGGCGGTCCGGCGACCCGGAGATCTGCAGATACGCGGGATAAAGCGCATCGAGTCCCGCCGCCGCCAGCTGCGGTTGGGCGCTCGCAACTCTCAGCTGCGCCGTGAACAAATTCGCAAGCAGCAGGGCAACGATCGATGCGCGTTTCATGGGCGCAATGATGGCGAGTCAGAGGCAGCCGCGCCACGGTAGTCCCGCTGTCCAAAATATGGGTAGTCCCGAGCCGCAAATTGGGTAGTCGCTGCCGATTCGGCGCGCGGCTCACGAGCGCACTCTACGTCCCGTGCTCGGGTTCGCGTATGGCCAAATTTTTGTTCTGCCGTATTTTCGCGACGCGCACCATTGTCACTCGCGGCTCGGGAGAGCGCGGCGCGTTGGGCCGTCGCCGCGCCTCACGGGCCGCGCAGTGATTTGTAGTAGACAGCGGTAGCGCAGGGCGCGCCATCCGGCATGAACGCGTAGTCCGGGATGCGGCCGCACAGCTGCCAGCCTTGCCGGACGTACAACCGCTCGGCGTCTGCGGAAGCCGTGTCCAGCACGAGTACTGTCTTGCCGGACCTCAGCGCATGACGTTCTGCAGCCAGCAGCAACGCTGCACCGACACCGTGCCGCCGTCCGCGTCGATGCACCAGCATCTTCGCGACGTCGGCGCGATGCAGCTGGTTCTCAGGCTGCGCGAACACGACTTGCACCGTGCCGACGATCGTTTGCGCCGCGTCGTATGCGGCCAGCACGATGCGTTCGCAGCGCGCCGCGCTCGCGGCCACCTCACGCCAATAGGTCAGCGCCTTGCCGCGGGTCATCGGCAACATGAAGCTCACGGAGGCACCGCCTTCGACGCAGTCGATCAGCACATCGCTCAGGGCCTGCAGCTCTTGGTCGCCGAATTTCTGGATGGCGCGGACGTCGACCTCGTGCAACATGGCTCATTTCCTGGTCGAGCGCTGGCGGTCCGACGCCAGCACCACGATGTAGCGCGCCGCCTTGCGCGTGCGGTTCCGGAACGTGATCGGCTCGTCGAGCTGCATCGCGAGGCAATCGTCCTTCGCGAGCCGATACGTGACGTTGCCGACCGTCACTTCGATGGACCCGTCCTGGATCCACAGCTGCTGATGCAAGCTCACATCGCGCGCACCGCTCTCATACGCCACTCGCGCGCTGGCCGGCAGGATCACTTCCACGATCTGAGCGGGGGAGGGGTAATTGGCCGGCGAGATGTTTTTGCGCAGGTAGCCGGACTGCGGGTCGCGCCAGGTCGTGCGGTCGGCACGCCGGGAGAGGGGGCTGGCGGGCGCGCTGGCGTCGTCGAACAGGCCGGCCAGAGCGATGCCGAGCCCGGTCGCGATCTTCTCGAGCACGACGGCCGTGGGGCTGCTCTCGCCGCGCTCCACCAGCGACAGCATGGAGCGGCTGACGTCGCACTTGGCGGCAAGCTGGTCGAGCGTCATGCCGAGCTGCGTGCGCAGCTGGCGCACGCGGCGGGCGATGCGGGAGTTGATGTCGGGAGCGGCAGCGGCAGCGCGTTCCTTCATACTGGACGTACTGTCCAGTAAAGTGGATAGGCTGTCAATTACTCGTCGATGAGTCGATAGCCGACGCCGGTCTCGGTCAGGAGATAAACCGGTTGTGCCGGGTCTGCTTCGAGCTTGCGCCGTAAGCCAGCCATGTAGATCCGCAGGTAATGCTGCTGATCCAGCTTGGCCGGCCCCCAGGCTGCGCGCAGCAGCTCGGCATGGGTGACCACCTGGCCCGCCTTGGCGATCAGCGTCGTCAGCAAGCGATACTCGATCGGGGTGAGATGCGTTTCGGCGCCGTGCAACGTCACTCTTCGCTGAACCAGATCGACGCGCAGCTCGCGCACTGTGAACGCTGCTGGTTCGCTCGTCGCCGGCCGTGGCAGCGCGCGGCGCAGCGCAGCCCGCAAGCGCGCCAGCAATTCACCCGTCGCAAATGGCTTGGTGACGTAGTCATCGGCACCAGCGTCCAATGCGGCAACCTTCTCCGCTTCCTGCGAGCGTGCCGATAGCACGAGGATGGGAACGGCCGACGAGCGCCGCGTCTGCCGGATCACGTCGAGCCCGTCGCCGTCTGGCAGTCCCAGGTCGGCGATGATCAGATCCGGTCGCTGCGTCTGCGCGCGCGACAGCGCTTCCCTCGCGGTGGCCGCCTCTTCGCAGCGCATACCGTTGCTTTCGAGAGTCAGCCGCAGCAGCCGGCGAATCTTCGGCTCGTCTTCGACGATCAGGACCAGGGGCGCGGATGAAGTCATGGCGGTGCCGCCGGCGGCGCCGGCTCGACCGGAAGCTTCAGCGTGAATACCGCACCTCCGCCAGAGCGATTCGCGGCCGCGATGCTGCCGCCGTGCATCTGCGCGATCGCGCGGCAAATCGACAGGCCGAGCCCGGAGCCGGTTACCGCAGCTTCCCGGCCGGCGCGGTAGAACTTGTCGAAAATGCGTTCCTCGTCGCCGCTCGGCAGGCCCGGACCTTCGTCCTCGACGCACAGGACGATCGCGCCCGGCGCGTTCTCGCCGACGACGGTGACGAGCGTGCCCGCGGGTGTGTACTTCGCGGCGTTCTCGAGAAGATTGACGAGCAGCTTCTCGATCAGCACGCCATCCACGTGCAGCAGCGGCAGCTGCGGATCGAGACGTGTCTGCACGCGATGTTGCGCCAGCTGTCGTTTCGAACGCTCGATGGCCGCGCCAACCAACTCCTCGGCCGGATACCACTGGCGATCGAGCTCGACCCGGCCACTGTGCAGTCGGGTCATTTCGAGCAGATCGCTGACGGTGAGACTGACTTGCTGGGCCTCGTCGTAAAGCGTATCCAACAGTTGATCCTGTTCGGCCTGCGACAGCCGTGCCCGTTCGTCTCGCAAGCTGCTCGCACTGCCGGCAATGACGGCCAGCGGCGTGCGCAGGTCATGTGACAAAGATGCAAGCAGCGAATTGCGCAATTGCTCCTCGCGCGCGAGCAGGGCCGCTTGCGAGGCGGCTCGCGCACGTGCGGCCAACGTGCTGATCACCACGCCGACTACGAGCAACGCGAATCCGGTGACCACGTATTGAGTGTCGTCGATGCGCAGCGTCAACACCGGCGGCACGAAGAAAAAATCGAACGCCAGCACGCTGAGCAGCGCGCACGTCATGGCGGGTCCACGTTCGTAGCGCGCAGCGATAGCCACGACGCCAAGCACGTAGACCATCGCGAGATTCGTCGGCGCCAGCCACAGCGACAGCGGCCAGTTCAAGGCCGTGCACAGAATCACTACCAGGATCGCCGCGACATAGCTGCGCATGTTCCGACCGCATCGGACGAACGCGAATAGCTTACGGCCAAACTGCGCCGTGCGCCGCGCCCGCCGGATTTTTTGCGGAATCTTTACGCGGCTGGCCGCTAGTCTTGCGCCATGACCTCAACGGCCAGCCCGCAGGCCTCGCGGGCGCTTACCATTGCCGCCCTCGGCGTGGTCTTCGGCGACATCGGTACCAGCCCGCTCTATGCGCTTCGCCAGTGCTTCGCTGCCGGGAACGGCGTGCCGCTGACGCGCGCAAATGTCCTGGGCGTACTGTCGCTGATTCTTTGGTCGCTGATCGTCGTCGTCTCGATCAAGTACGTCCTCGTCATGCTACGCGTGAACAATCGTGGCGAAGGCGGCGTGTTGGCGCTGAGTGCGCTGTTGGGCAATGCGACTCGGAACTGGCGGCTGTGGCAGCCGGTGGTTGCGGCGGGCATGCTCGGCGCGGCGCTGTTTTTCGGCGACGGCCTGCTGACCCCCGCGATCTCGGTATTGAGTGCGGTCGAAGGCGTGGTGGTCGCGCAGCCCAATCTGCATCCCTTCGTGGTACCGCTGACGGTCGGGATTCTGGTCGCGCTATTCATCGCGCAGAGCAAGGGAACCGGTGCGGTCGGCCGCGTGTTCGGGCCGATCATCATCGTCTGGTTTCTCGCGCTCGGCGTTCTCGGCGCGGTACACATCTTCGCTGCACCGTCGGTGCTCCTGGCGCTCAATCCGCTGCACGCGCTGCAGTTCTTTGCAGCGAACGGCTGGCAAGGCTTCGTGACTCTGTCAGCGGTATTTCTCGCGGTGACCGGCGGCGAAGCGCTGTACGCCGATCTTGGCCACTTCGGCCGCACGCCGATCAGCCGGGCCTGGTTTCGGCTCGTGCTGCCGGCGCTGATCCTGAACTATTTCGGTCAGGGCGCACTGTTGTTGGGCAATCCCGCTGCAATTCAGAACCCGTTCTACCTGCTGTCCCCGTCGTGGCTGCTCGCACCCCTGATCGTACTGGCGACGGCAGCGACGATCATTGCCTCGCAGGCGGTGATCTCCGGCGTGTTTTCGGTCGTGAGCCAGGCGTTGAACCTCGGTTATCTGCCGCGGCTGCGCATCGTGCATTCCTCCGCAGCAGCAATCGGCCAAATTTACGTGCCGTCGGTGAACTGGGTGCTGCTGGCGGGCAGCGTGTTGCTCGTCGTCGGCTTCGGCTCGTCGGAGGCGCTGGCAGGTGCTTACGGCATCGCCGTCTCGGCAACGATGCTGCTCGCGGGAATTCTCATTCTGGTGTTGGGCTACATCCGCCAGCGAGAGCACCGCTTCGCGACGCTGGCGCTGCTGGTCGCGATCAGCCTGGTCGATCTCGCATTCTTCTGCGCCAACACTCTGCGTGTGTTCGAAGGCGGGTGGATTCCGCTCGTGCTCGGGCTGGCTGTCTACACGCTCATGGCGACGTGGCGCGAAGGTCGGCGGCTCCTGAACTGGAACATTGCCCGCGAGCAGTCGTCGACCGCGGAGTTTCTCAAAGGGCTGGAGCATGACCCGCCGCACCGCGTGGCCGGAACTGCCGTTTACCTGACCAGCGAAGCCACGGTCATCCCGCGGTCACTCGTCCAGCAGGTGCGCCTGCAACGCAGTTTGCACGAGCGCTCGATCATCCTGACCTTCGTGCGGACCGAGGTGCCCCGGCTCACCCGCGACGAGCGAGTTGCCGTCGATACGGTCGCGCCGGGAATTTACCGAGTCATCGCCCATTACGGATTCATGGAGCAGCCCGATGCAGTCGCGGCGTTGCGGCTGGCGGAAGAGCAGGGGCTGACGTTCGAGGCCGGCCGCACGGTTTACATCGTCGGCCGCAACACGCCCATCGTGACGGGCCGCAGGACGATGGCGATGTGGCGCAAGCGCCTGTTCGCATTGATGGCGCGCAACAGCCAGCTCGCGTACCGCTATTTCGGCGTGCCCACGCATCGGCTGCTCGAGGTCGGCGGACAAACCGAGCTTTGACGGCCTTCCGCCTCCGCGGCAAGCTAGCGGCATGGCCAACGTCGAAGTCGTCATTGCAGCGCGCGAGCAGAGACCTGTCTTCGAGAATCTGATGCAGCTCTACACGCACGATTTCTCGGAGCAGTGGTACGACCGGCCGTCCGGCGAAGTGGATGACGAAGGCCGCTTCCCGGCGTATCCGCTCGATGCCTATTGGCGCGACCCGGAGCACATCCCGCTGCTGCTGCGCGCGAATTCGCGCATCATCGGCTTCGCGCTGCTCAACCGCCTGACCCACACGAATCGGCCGCTCGATCGCAACATGGCGGAGTTTTTCGTACTGCGGAAGCATCGCCGCTCGGGCGCCGGCACCGCGGCGGCCCAGGCAATCTTCAGTCGCTATCCCGGTATGTGGGAGGCAGCAATTGCGCGCAGGAACGTCACCGGCGTGGCGTTCTGGCGCAAGGCGATCGGCGAGCATCCGCTCGCGCAGCACATCGAGGAGATCGACCTGAACAGTCAGGTGTGGAACGGGCCGGTGTTGCGGTTTCGGATCCGCGCCTCGGGTTGACCTGACTCTAGCTGGCTGCCAGAGCGGACTGCGCGGCCGCGGGGTGGAAGCGCCGGACCGCGATAAAACCTGCGATCACGAACAACACCAGCACCAATCCTTGCGTGAGGACGAACGCCGGCTCGGTGCCCTGCGGCGCGAGCGCGTGCAGCGCCGGCACTTTCAGGAAAGCCTGGACGACCAGCACGAAGCAGTTCAGGTACAGCGACACCACCGCACCGACGACGTAGATCCAGCGCCACGGACCGGTGACATTGAACGTGTAACGCGCAAGAACCGTTGGTGCGAGCACCAGCGAAGACACGATGCCGGTCCCGATCGCCGGCGTGAAGCCGCGGAACGGAAACAGGAAGCCGGTCAGCGTGGTGGCCACTGTCGTGACGAGGAACACGAGCGTCCAGCTGTTGAGCGGGTTGTTCCTGAAGAGCCCGAACAGGGCGACCAACCCGGCGAGAATACCGATCAGGCTCAACGCGACGTGCAGCAGCGTGAAAGTCTGGCTCGCGAAGAAGCTCATCGGTCGAGTCTCCTGACCGCTGCTTCCACGCCTTCCATCAACGCATGCATGCCGAAGGAGACGTCGTGAATGACGCCGTTGATGAAGAAAGTCGGCGTGCCGCGCACGTGGCTGCGAGTGCCGCCGGCCATGTGTTCGCGCACGCGCTGCAGGTAGATCTCGTCGTCCATCTCCGCGATGAAGCGCGGCATGTCGAGTTCCAGCCGCTGCGCATACTCGCGCAGGTTCGCCATCTTGAGGTGACGCTGGTTCTCGAACAGCAGGTCGTGCATCTGCCAGAACTTGCCTTGCCCGCCCGCGGCCTCGGCGGCTTGCGCGGCGTGCATGGCATTGGGATGCGCCGATTCGACCGGGAAGTGGCGCCAGACAAAACGGGTGCGGCTACCGAACCGCTCGAGCACGAGCTTGACCGCCGGCGCGGCCTGCTTGCAGGTCGGACATTCGAAATCGCCGTACTCGACCACGGTCACGGGCGAATGCTCCGCGCCCAGGGAGTGATCGACGGCGCTGATGGGGATTGCGAGATCGTAGCGGCTCATGCCGCGAAGTTACTCGCTCGGCAGATCGAAGACCAGTACCTCGGCGTCGCGCCCGTCTTTCAGTTGTAACTGCTGCGTGCCGCTCAGTTTCAGTGCGTCGCCCGCTTCCAGTGCAACGTCATTCGCTTGTACTGCGCCTCGCGCGACGTGAACGTAAAGCAGTCGACCCGGCGCGACTTGCAACGAAGCGTTCTCGGCGCCGTCGAACAGTCCCGCGTACACGCGTGCGTCCTGGTGGATCAGCACCGAGCCGTCGCTCTGATCGGGTGATGCAATCAAGCGCAGACGCCCGCGCTTCTCCTCGGCGCCGAAGCGCTTCTCTTCGTAGCTCGGCTCGATGCCCTCGACGTTCGGCTGGATCCAGATCTGCAGGAAGTGCACCAGGCTCGCGGGCGAAGGATTGAACTCGCTGTGGCGCACGCCGCGGCCGGCGCTCATGCGCTGCACGTCGCCGGGGCGAATGGTCGAGCCGTTGCCGATGGAATCGCGATGCGCGAGCTCGCCCGCGAGCACGTAGCTGATGATTTCCATGTCGCGGTGGCTGTGCGTGCCGAAGCCCTGGCCGGCGGCGACGCGGTCCTCGTTGATGACGCGCAGCGGACCGAACTCGACGTGCTGCGGATCGAAGTAATCCGCGAACGAGAACGAGTGATACGACTTCAGCCAGCCGTGATCGGCATAGCCGCGCTCTTTGCTGCGACGGATTTCCTGCATGATCGTTACTCCCGCAACGCCGGGGTGAGGGCAAACCCGAGCTGGAATCCGATATCTGGGGTGTTGTTGAGATTCTGCAAGTTCTCGGTGACTGCGAACGAGATCAAGCCCGCGCCGATGCGGTGATAGAAGCCGAGGCTCGCCTGGTACTTGGTCGCGAGCAGCTCATCCAGGTCGGTATCGCGATGCGAGTAGACGCTCGGGCTCGCGTAGCCCTGCAGAATGACGTGCGTGTTGTCCGTCAGACGCCGTTCGTAGCCGACGAGGATCGTCGGAATCACCTTCGAGTCGTTCGGCGCGAAGTTCGGGCTGCCGGCGTAGTAGACCGCAGAGCCGGCCAGGTACCAGGCGTGGTTGTCGCCGAAATTCTGCAGCGTCATCTGCAGCCCGTAATCCGTGCGTCCAGTCGACAACAGATCGCGCCTGCCGCTCACGGGCACTTTCGCGGCCGCTTCGAGAACGACCTGCCAGTCCTTGCCGAGCGTGAGTCCGGAGTAGCGCAATCCGATCGTGGGATCGAGATAGCCGCCGCTGGTCGGCGCCTCGAACAGCGCGACCTGCGAGTTCTTCAGATCCAGGATGTAGCTCGTGCCGTTCTTGACCACTGCCGGACGGCCGAAATCGCTGAAGCCGAACGCGTCATGAAAGCTTTCGATCGAGCTGTCGAGAAAGCCGCCGCCGTAGTGCACGCCGCTGAGCACCAGGTACGCGCCCCATTGCGAGGAGAATTTGTACTGAAAGGAGATGTCGAGCAGCCCCAGCTCGAAGTCGGCGAGATAGTTCTCGCCCGGCAGCGCACGAATCGCATCGAGCTCGGCCGGGCCGATCTCTCGTCGGCCGCCCTGCAGCGTGCCGAGCCAGCTCTCGACTTCCGGACTCAGTGCCCAGGTATTCTGATACGCCGCTTCCATCTCGAAGCCCCAGTCGCCGCTCGGAATGTTGAGAGCGTGGGTCGGGCGCATGTCGAGCCGCAGGAAGCCGAATGGTGTGATGTCGCGGGCCCGCAGCAAACCGAAAAAGTCTGTTTCGTCGGCACCGGCCGCGCCCGCGACGTGCGCGACGAGGCTCAGCAAAACGATGGAAAAGCAGCGAACAGCCACCCGCATCATTTCCTCCTTGCGACGATCGCTTCCTCGACGTCGCGCAATCTGTCTTTGCCGAAATAAATCTCATCGTCGACGAAGAACGTCGGTGCGCCGAACGTGCCGCGCTCGACGGACCGCGAAGTGTTGGCGGCCAGCTCGTCCTTGACTGTCTGATCCTGCGCCAGCGCCATGAGTTTCGGCGCATCGAAGCCCGATTCCTGGAGTGCGGAGCCGATGACTGCCGGATCGTCCATGTCCTTCGGCTCTGCCCACATGTGCCGGAACATTTCGTCGACGTAACGTTCGAACACGCCGAGGCGTTGCGCGGCCACCGCGCCGCGCATCAGTGCGAGGGTGTTCACCGGGAAGAACGGGTTGAACTGATAATTCTCGATAGCGTGCTTCTTGATGAACCGCTGGGTTTCAAGATGCTCATACGGGAGCTTGTTGCGGATGCCGGCGTAGCTTTCCACGGGCGAGCGGTTGTTCGTCAGCTTGAATACGCCGCCGAGCAGGATCGGCACGTAGACGAACTTCGCGCCGGTGCGCTGTTCGATGCGGGGGATGACGACATGACTGAGATATGCATTCGGGCTGCCGAAGTCGAAATGAAACTCGACGTGCATCACCACTTCTCCGCGAACGGACGAATCTCGTGCTCGAAGCTCCACGCATCGCGCGGCTGCTGATACAGCGCCCAGTAGGCCGCTGCGACCGATTCCGGCCGCATCAGCTGGTCGGGCTTGATGTTCGCGAGCGCTTCCTCGCCTCCTGCCGCCTTGATCCGCTCGCGCACGAACGCGGTGTCCACACCTGCGTCGATAATCAAGTGCGCGACGTGAATGTTCCTTGGGCCCAATTCCCGAGCGGCGCTTTGTGCTACGGCCCGCAGTCCGAACTTGGCGCTGGCGAATGCGGAGTAACCGACGCCGCCTCGCAGGCTCGCTGTCGCGCCGGTGAGAAAGATGCAGCCGCGGCCGCGCGGTAACATGTGGCGAGCCGCCTCGCGAGTGGCGAGAAATCCCGAGTAGCAGCCCATCTCCCAGACCTTGCGGAACACGCGCTCGGTGGTTTCCAACAGCGGAAAATTTACATTCGCGCCGATGTTGAAGATGCAGACTTCGAGCGGTGCGTGCCGCTCGGCATCAGCAAGGAATGCGACGATTTCTTCTTCTTTGCGTGCATCGAGCGAACGGGCAACGACCCGGCCGCCCGCACCTTCGATGTCTGCGACCAGGGGTGCGAGCTTGTCGCCATTGCGACGGCCAGCGAAGACAGTGAAGCCCTCGGCCGCGAAGCGACGGGCAATAGCGGCACCGATGTAGTCGCCAGCGCCGATGACGGCTGCAGTAGCGTTTCGTTCGGCCACGCGCGCGCTCCTGTGAGGGCCTGAAAAGCAGGGTTTGAGACTATACGCCAGGTCGGCCGTGGCGTTGACGTACGGCCCCCGCGCGGCTCATTGTGTGGTCGGGCGATAACAAGAAACAAACGGAGCAACGATGAGCCTGGGCGTTCGAGTCTTCCTGGCCATCATGGCCACACTGATGGGCCTGGTCATGTTCCTCCACGGCACGACCGCGGATGAAGACAAGGCTTGGTTCTCTTATGCGTTCGGAGCGTTCTGCATACTGATTGCCGCAGCGGCCGTCCTCAAAGGTCGCGCAGCGCGGTTCTGTGGAAGTGTCATCGGCGCCTGCGTTTTCCTCATCGCATTGGGGTATCTCGGGTATGAGTTGCTGAAAGGACCGATCGCATCCGGCAGCCTGGGCGGGGCGTCGATCATCAAGGCGTGCGGGTTCCTGCTGGTGTTCGGGATCCCCGGGCTGCTCTACACGATCAGGGCGCGGTTCGGATTCGGCAAGGACGAGTCAGCTCAATGAAGAGGATCGTTGTAATAGCGATCGCGTTCGTTGCTGCATATTTCGTCATGCAGAGCGGGCTGATTCCGCGAGAGCATGACGCTGGCAGCAGCACCGGCACTACCGCTGGCAATTCGAACCAAGCGTTGGTTGCGGCTTTCGAGAATCACCGTAGCAACGTTCAGGTCCAGGGCAGTGGCCACGTCACGAAAGTCCTCGCCGACGACAATGACGGCAGCCGACACCAGCGATTCATCGTTCGCGTGGATTCAGGTCAGACCGTGCTGATCGCGCACAATATCGATCTCGCGAATCGTGTTGCCTCGCTGAGCAATGGAGATCGCATCGAGTTCTACGGCGAGTACGAGTGGAATGCGAAGGGCGGCGTCATCCACTGGACGCATCGTGATCCTCAACACAGGCATGTAGACGGATGGATCAAGCACAATGGCCGTACGTATCAGTAGTGCTCTGGTCGCAGCACTGATCCTGGTCGCTGCGTGCGGGCAGAACTCCGCGGAGACTCGAAAAGTGCAACCGCCGAATCTCGCAGCGATCGCCGACGACCAGGTCGAGTACGCGATCCTCGATTACGTGCACGCGAAGATGGAAGGTCACTATGACCAGGAAACTGAATTCCTTGCGACGCTGCCGCCAGGAATCCGCGCGCTGTACGTGACCTCCGGTGTCGAAGACGAGGTGAATAACGGCGGCTTCAATCAGTACTACTGGAACTCGACTGGAAAATTCGCCAACGAAGCCGTCGCGGCTTTCGAGTTCTTCTCGGCCCAGAAGCACGCTGAGCTCATGCGGGAGGCGAACCGCATTCACGCCGCGGAGCAGGCGGAGATCGAAAAATTCAAAGAGCAGGGGACGCTGCAGGCGTTCTCCGATTCATACAAGGTCTCCAAGCTCGGGCCGCTCGACGAGCGCTTCTACAGCATCGACGAGAACCTGAGTGCGCTCAGGGTCGCAAAGATTCGTGCGGATCCGGCGTCGTTCGCGATGCAGTAGTCATGACAGACACGATCGACGCACTCACCTTTCGCGCGGCGACTGAGGCGGACATTCCATTCCTGCTCGAGCTCCGGCGCCAGACGATGAGCGAGCATCTGCGCGCCTCTGGCATAGAACCGTCAGAGAGTGAGCGACGCGCACGGGTCCTCGCGAGCTTCGACTGTGCCGAGATCATTCTGCTCGCAGGGGCTCCGGTTGGATTGCTGAAGGTCGTCAGGGGCCCGGACAACTGGGATCTGGTGCAGATTCAGATCGTCCCGGAGAAGCAGGGCAGGGGCTTCGGCAGCACGATCCTCGAGAAGTTACTGGCGGACGCGGAGCAAGCGCACGTCACAGTCAGCCTGAGCGTGCTCAAGGTGAATCCGGCTCGACAGCTGTATGAGCGCTTGGGATTTCGCATCGTGGCGCAGAACGACCACGCCTATGACATGGAGTTTGGAGCCAAGTGATAGCACGTGCGACAGGTACTACGTACCGTTTCATCTGCGATCCCGGCGCGTCCAATCCCGTTGCCGAATGGTTCCGTGCGTTGCCGGACGCACCGGCGGAGATCCAGGGCAAGGGAGTTCTCTGGCTGCATTTCCGGACTTTGGGTCCGCTCGCAAAGGCCGCTGAGAATTCGTTTGATCTCGAGCGTTCTCCTCTCGCCGGCCTGGTTCTGCCCACTGTGCGGCGAGGAATCTTGTGGACCGTCGGCAAGGTGCATTTCATGCCGATCCGGATGCGCTCGACCTATCCGCGCTTGCACGCGATAAGTGCTTCGCTGCGCAAATGGCTCGAAACCTTCGACTGCGTGCTCTCGAATCAGCCCGGGTTTCGCAACGAATGGGATTACTACTTCGAAGGGTCGGTCAAGAATGGTGCTCCGGTGTATGCACTCAGCGGTGGCCTCGATGCGCTGCGGCGTGGACAATACTTCGTGGATATCGATGACAATGACTTCGTTCTGGATAAGGTGTGTGCCCAGCTTCGGCTTCGAGGTGTCCAATGCGAGCCTATCCGCGAGAACGCTTTTCCTCCGAGGTGACGCTGTCGCCTGAGACTGTCGTCTCGTTTGCGAACGCCGCAGGCGACAACAACCCGATTCATCACGATCCGGCGTTTGCCGCGACCACGCGGTTCGGCAGACCGACAGCGAGCGGTCCTCACACCACTGCCTTGTTGCTCGCGCTGACGGCCTCGCACTTTTCCAAGAAGGGCGCGATGCTGGGGTTGGAGTTCTGGGTGCGCTTTCGCCGGGCGATTTACGCCGACGAGAAGATTCGTCTCGAATGGATGGTCGTGAAGGTCACGCCGAACGAGAAACTGCGCGGCGAGATCGTCGAGTTGCGCGGCAGGATCCAGGGGCAGGATGGCAAGACTTCGCTCGGTGCGAGAGGTCGCGTGCTGGTCACCGATCACCTGTGAGGGCTGACGTGGAACAGGACAAGTCGGACTATTGGTTTGCAGTAAAACGGTTTGGCTGGGGATGGGGCCTGCCACTCCGCTGGCAAGGCTGGGCCGCGCTGGCGCTCTACTTCGGCTCGATCTACTGCGCGACGCGCTATTTTCCCCCACGCCACAGCGTGGTGGGTTTCCTGCTGTGGTTCGTCATTTCCTCGATCCTCCTGGTCGCGGTGATCGTGTGGAAAGGCGAGAGGCCGGTCCGATGGCGATGGGGCGAATAGGATGATGAAGAAGTCGGTCCCGGCGGCGAGTCCCGACGAGTACGTCGCGGGCCTCTCAGGTTGGCGGCGCGCCTGTGTCGAACACCTGCGCGCCAACGTTCGCGCTGCGAGTGATGTCGAAGAACACGTGAAGTGGGGACATCTCGTGTATTCCTCGAACGGGCCGGTTTTGCTCATTCGCGCTGAGGACGAGCGCGTGCTGTTCGGCTTTTGGCGCGGTCAACGCCTGCAAAGCATCGAGCCGCGCCTGAAGGCCAGCGGCAACTACGAGATGGCCACACTGGAGCTGCGCGAAGGAGCGACTGCGAGCGCGTCTATCGTGCGCAAGCTCGCGAAGGAAGCGATCGCGCTCAACAAATCGCTCGGCGATCCGCGGGACGCTGCGAAGCCGAAGAAAACGCGCAAGAGATCACGCACGAAACGTGCTCGGGCCTGACGTCTGACAAGGAGACTTCAACATGGGGATTGGATTTGGAGAGGTGATATTCATATTGATCATGCTTGCGGCCATGGGGCTCCTGATCGCCGGAATCGTCTGGTTGATCGGCACGGCCAGCAAGTCGCCCAAGGTGGCCATGCGTTCCGCGAGCGAGCGGCTGGCCGAGCTGGAGTCGCTGCGGAAGGCGGAGCGGATCACGGCGGCTGAATACGAGAAGCAGCGAGCCGCGATTGTTGCCAGCATCTGATGAGGAGAGACTTTTGATTACCTGCTACCTGCGTTACGTCGTGGATCCCTTCAAGCTCGCCGAGTTCGAGAAGTACGGGCGAATGTGGATTCCGCTGGTGGAGAAGTTCGGCGGCCAGCATCACGGCTACTTCATGCCGAGCGAAGGTACGAACAACGTCGCGCTGGCACTGTTTTCCTTCCCGTCGCTCGCAGCCTACGAAACTTACCGGCAACAGGCCGCGGCGGATCCGGACTGCCAGGCTGCGATGCGCTACTACGAGCAGACCAAGTGCTTTGTCAGCTATGAGCGCTCGTTCTTCCGGCCCGTTTTCAAGTGAGTCGTTGCGGCCGTTGAGGTTATGATCCGTCCATGCACCTGCCAGCCGACTTGGCGATATGACACTCGAGATTCGCCCGCTGACGCCCGACTTGTGGCCGGATCTCGAAGATCTGTTCGGCAAGAAGGGCGCGTGCAACGGCTGCTGGTGCATGTACTGCCGGATCGGCTCTGCATATCGCAAACAGCCTGCTGATAGGAACAAGGCTGCGTTTCGCGCGATCGTGAAGCGCGGTCCACCACCGGGGCTGCTTGCGTTCGATGGAGATAAAGCAGCGGGCTGGTGTCAGCTGACACCGCGCGACGACTTGCCGGCACTCGATCGCAGCTGGCGACTAAAGCGCGTCGACGATTTGCCGGTCTGGGCGCTTTCCTGTTTTTACGTTCGCATCGGCTATCGACGACAAGGTGTGACGCAAGCGTTGATCCGCGAAGCGTTGAAGGTCGCGAAGCGAGCGAAGGCGCCTGCGCTCGAAGCGTATCCGTTCGACGCCGCGGTGTCGCCGAGCTCGACGAGCACCGGCTACGTCAGTACTTTTGCACGAGCCGGGTTCAAAGTAGTCGCGCGTCGCGATCCACCGCGACCGATCATGCGCCATGATTTGAAGGGGGTGCGCCATGCCGGCAACCAGTGATGTCCTGATCGTCGGTGGCGGCCACAACGGCCTGGTCTGCGCTGCGTATCTCGCAGCGGCTGGATTGAAGGTGACGGTGCTCGAACGACGTCATGTGGTCGGCGGCGCGGCAGTCACGGAGGAATTCCATCCGGGATTCCGCAACTCGGTTGCGTCGTACACGGTTTCGTTGCTGAACCCTAAGGTCATTCGCGATCTCGATCTGCATGCGCATGGATTGAAAATAGTCGAGCGCGAGATCGCGAACTTCCTGCCGACGCAGGACGGGCGGTACCTGAGCATCGGCGCGGGCCGGACGAAGGAAGAGGTCGCGAAGTTCTCGCGCAAGGATGCCGATCTGCTCGATGTGTACGCCGAGCGGCTCGAAGTCATCGCCGACGTGTTCCGCGAGCTGGTGCTGGAGACGCCGCCCAATGTCGTCGAAGGCGGCTGGCGAGTCGCGCTGCCGGAAATGTTGCGCGCCGCGAAAATCGGCGGCCGCTTCAGCAAGCTCGATCTCGCGACACGGCAAGAGCTGCTGACCTTGTTCGCGGCATCGGCGGGCGATTATCTCGACGGCTGGTTCGAGAGCGATCCGATCAAGGCCGTGTATGGGTTCGACGGGATCGTCGGCAACTTCAACAGTCCCTACGCGCCGGGCTCGGCGTACGTGCTGCTACATCACGTGTTCGGCGAGGTCAACGGTAAGAAAGGCGTGTGGGCGCACGCGATCGGCGGCATGGGCGCGATCACGCAGGCGATGGCGAAGTGCGCGGCCTCGCGCGGCGCAGACATTCGCGTGAACGCCGGTGTGCGCGAGATCATCATCGAGAATGGTGTGGCAGTCGGGGCAGTCACGGAGTCAGGAGAGAAGTTTCGTGCTTCGGCCGTCGTCTCGAATCTCAATCCCAAGCTGCTTTTCCTGAAGCTGCTCGACCCGGGAGTGTTGCCGCCGGCATTCAGTCAGCGCATGCGTCAATGGCGCTGCGGCTCGGGCACGTTCCGCATGAACGTCGCATTGTCGGAGTTGCCGGACTTCACGTGCTTGCCGGGCAAGCAGCGCGCTCCGCATCACACGGCAGGCATCATCATCGCGCCGTCGCTCGCGTATATGGAGCGCGCGTACTTCGATGCACGTCTACAGGGTTGGTCCAAGGAGCCGATCGTCGAGGTGCTGATTCCGTCGACGTTGGATGACAGCCTTGCGCCGCCGGGTCAGCACGTCGCGAGCATGTTCTGCCAGCACGTCGCGCCGGAATTGCCAAATGGGCAATCGTGGGATGCGCATCGCGAAGCCGTCGCGGATTTGATGATCGAGACGGTGAACAAGCACGCGCCGAACTTCAAAGCGGCGGTGCTGGGGCGGCAGATCAACAGTCCGCTGGATCTCGAGCGAACGTTTGGATTGATCGGCGGCGACATCTTCCACGGCGCGCTGAATCTGGATCAGCTTTACTCGGCGCGGCCGATGCTGGGCTATGGGAATTACCGCGGCCCGTTGCCAGGCATATATATGTGTGGCTCGGGCACGCATCCCGGCGGCGGGGTGACCGGCGCGCCGGGGCACAACGCGGCACGCGAGATTCTGATCGACTTCCGCAAGCGGAAGCTGCGCCGAATCGCGTAAACCCCGCGCAACCTTCTTGCGGCGTGCGACGTCCCAACGGCTTGGCCGAGCCGGCCAACCAGGGAGTCGCACAAATGAAAAGCCCTCATTCCAAGTGGTGGTACGCGTTGATAGCGATCGTCGTCTTCGCGTTCATCGACCAGTACGGTCTGTTCCTGAAGTGGATTGGCTGGAAGCAGTACATCAGCGAATGGCTCGTCGTCCTCAGTATTCGCAACACGTTCGAAGTCGCGACGTGCTTGCTCGCTGTCGCCGTCATGCATCGCCTCGGATTCAAGCGCGCGGCGCACGAGCTCGGGCTGACGAAGCCGGTCGGGCGCGGGCTCGCGTTTGCGGCGATCGCCACTTTGCCGATGTTGATTACGTTCTCGCTGACGTCGTCCGTGAACCCGAAGATGACCTTTCTCACGGTCGGCGTGCTGTGCTTCATCGCGCCGTTCGCGGAAGAGGTGTTGTTTCGCGGCTTCCTGTTTCGGCAACTCTACCGCCGCGCGCGACTCGGCTTCTGGGTCGCTTCGCTGTTCCCGTCAGTGCTGTTCGCAATCGCGCACTTGTATCAGTCGGACGATCTCAACGAGCTGCTCGGCATCGTGGCGATCACCGGCACCGGCAGCATCCTGTTCTGCTGGCTGTACATGAAATGGAAAGACAACGTGTGGCCGGTGTTCGGCTTGCACGCCGGGATGAATCTCTGGTGGGAAGTGTTCGCGGTCGACGACACGGCGCTCGGCGGCTGGGTTTCGAACGGCGCACGAACCGCGACGATCATCATCGCGGTGCTGCTGACGATCTACAAAGACAAGATCTGGAAGCCGCTGCCGTCTGAAGTGGTGGACGTCGAGACGGATCGCACAGAGCCTACGACTCCGGATCGTCCCGCAGCGCCGCGTGCGCAGCAAGGATATGAGACCGCATGACCGATGCGGCCCATTCCGGATCCCGCGACTCCAGCGCGCTGACGATCTCGAGGTGATGCGAGGCGCTGCGCAGCAGGTGCTGCGGCTGATACTTCGCGAACGTCTTGAGCATCATCGGCGCTTCGAGTAGCGCTGGTAGCAACGTGACGAGCCGCGCGTTGCCGGAGAAATCCTGCAACGCGCGGTGGAACGCACTGTTGAGCTGGCCGATGCGCTCGATGTGACCATCGGCGCGCGTTGCCGACTCGTGATACTGCTCCTCGGCGAGTCGCCGCAACGTCGCGATGCCGTCTGGCGTGATCTGCTCGCACGCGCGGGCCGCACCGTACGGCTCCAAGAGCGCGCGCAACTCGAAGACGTTGCGCGTATCCCGGTCCGTCCATGGCGTGACGACCGCGCCGACGTTCGGCAGCACCTTGAGAAACCCTTCCGCCTGCAAACGCCGCAGTGCTTCGCGCACCGGCGTGCGGCTGACGCTGAGCGCGTCCGCGATCTCCTGCTCTGTGATCCGCACGGCGGCGGGGTAGGTACCCCGCACGATGCCTTCGCGGACCATCGCGTACGCCCGATCGACTGCCTGGGCCATATCCGTCCTCTCTGTCGCTCTGCACCATTAAGGTGCGGATTGCATGCGATCGTACTCTTTGCTTGCCGAGTTTTGCCTGATTCTTGCCAATCCGGTCACAGATTGCATACGATCCGCCGCCATGGGGACTCAAGTCGAAATCGTCGAGGTCGGTCCGCGCGACGGTCTGCAGATCGACCCGCTGATCCTCCCCACGGCCACCAAGATCGAACTCATCACCCGTCTGCTGGCTTCCGGCCTGCGCCGCATCGAGGTCACCAGCTTCGTCAACCCCCGCAAGGTCCCGCAGATGGCCGATGCCGAGCAAGTGCTGGCCGGTCTCAACCGGCCGCACGACGCCCATTTCATCGGATTGGTGATGAATCGCAAAGGCTTCGATCGCGCGGCGGCCGCCGGCTGCAACGAAGTCGGCATGGTCGTGGTTGCGAGCGACACATTCAATCGCCGCAATCAGGGCGTCGGCACCGACGAGTCCATCGACACCTGGCTCGAAGTCGCGAGCGCCGCGCGAGCTGCCGGCATTCGAGCTCAAGTCACGATTTCGGCTGCGTTCGGCTGTCCGTTCGAAGGTGAGATGCCCGTCGCGCGCGTCATCGAAGTCGCGCAACGGGTCGCGGAGGGCGAGCCGCACGAGATCTGCCTGGCCGACTCGATCGGCGTCGCTGTTCCTGCGCAGATCCACGAGTTGCTCGGGCGCGCGCGTGTGCAGTTGCCGGGCATGCGCTGGCGCTGCCACTTCCACAACACGCGCAACACGGGAATCGCCAACGCCTGGGCTGCGATTGAAAACGGCGTCGTCGCGCTGGATTCGAGCATCGGCGGCATCGGCGGATGTCCGTTCGCGCCGGCAGCGACCGGCAACATCGCTTCCGAAGATCTGCTCTACATGCTCACGCGCAGCGGCGTCGCAACCGGCGTTTCGCTGCCGTCACTGATCGAGACGGCGCAGTGGCTGCAGACGCAGCTCGGCCGGCCCGTGCCCGCGATGCTGACCAAGGCCGGGGGCTTCCCCCGCACTGCGGCCGCGCACTGACGCGCCCGCATCACCCACGAGAAGAGAGCACTGCAGTGTCATACCGATTAGGCGTCGATGTCGGCGGCACGTTTACCGACCTGTTGCTGGTCGACGAGGCGAGCGGCGCCACATGGTCCGCGAAGGTCCCGAGCACACCGCAGGATCAGTCGATCGGCGTGCTGACTGGCCTGGAGCGTGTGTGCAGCAAGGCGAGCATTTCGCCGAAGCAGATCGATCACGTCATGCACGGCACGACGGTCGCGACCAATACGGTGCTGACGGGCACCGGCGCGAAGTGCGGGCTCGTCACGACGCGTGGTTATAGGCAAGTGCTGCAGATCGCGCGGTCCTACGTGCCGGGCGGACTCGGCGGTTGGGTGATCTACAACAAGAGCCTGCCGATGGCGCCGCTGGCGTGCACGATCGAAGCGCACGAGCGCGTCAGCGCGAAAGGCGAAGTGGTCGAGAAGCTCAACGAGCAGAAGCTGCGCGAGGATCTGCGCCAGCTGCGCAAGAAGAACATCGAAGCGCTGACAGTCTCGCTCATCAACGCATTCGCGAATGATGCGCACGAGCAGCGCGTGCTCGCGATCGCCGGCGAGGAATTGCCGGGAATTCCCGTGTCACTGTCGTCGCAGGTCGTGCCGGAGATGCAGGAGTACGAGCGCACGGTGACGACTGTTGCGAACTCGTATGTCAGGCCGCGGGTTGCGCGGTACGTGCGGAATCTGACGGAGAAGCTCGCCGCGAAAACCGATGCGGTCAAGCTGCACATCCTGCGCTCGGATGGCGGGCTCGCGTCGGCGAAATCGTCCGAGGAGTTTCCCGTCAATCTATTGATGTCGGGTCCCGCGGGCGGTGTGACTGGAGCGTTGTGGGTCGCCTCGCAGGCAGGATTTCCGAATCTGCTGACGATCGATGTCGGTGGCACATCGACTGACGTCGCGCTGATCCAAAACGGCGAGCCGCGGCTGCGTCGCGAGACGACAGTCGGCGACGTGACCGTGCGCGCATCGTCGGTCGACATCCGCACCGTCGGCGCGGGGGGCGGCTCGATTGCACACGTACCCGAGCTGACGAAAGCACTGCGCGTCGGTCCGCAGAGCGCGGGCGCAGATCCGGGGCCGGCTGCGTACGGCAAGGGCGGCACAGAGCCGACCGTGACCGATGCGAACGTCGTGCTCGGTTACTTGCCGGAGATGCAACGCCTCGGCGGCGAGATGGTGCTCGATCGCAAGCTTGCGGCGACGGCAGTGCAGAAGGTCGCCGATGCGCTCGGCCTGTCGCTGCAGCAAGCGGCACTCGGCATCTACAACATCGTGAACGAGAACATGACCGGCGCGCTGCGACTGGTCTCTGTCGAGCAGGGCTACGATCCGCGCGACTACGCGTTGATAGCGTTCGGTGGCGCAGGCCCCCTCCACGCGAACGCACTCGCGCGATTGCTCGGATCGTGGCCCGCCATCATTCCGCCGGGTCCCGGCGTGCTGTGCGCGCTCGGGGATTCGACGACAGCGGTGCGTGACGAGCGCTCGCGAACGTTCGTGCGGACGTTCAAGGAGATCGGCGCGGGCGAAGTGGCGCAGATCCTGCGCGATCTTGCAGCCGATGCATCGCATGGCCTCAAGCAGGAGAACGTAGCTGCCGCGGACATGCAGACCAGCTATCAGGTCGAAGTCCGCTATCGCGGCCAGGGTCTGCGTCTCAGCGTCGACGTGCGGCTCGAAGAGCTCGAGCAACGCGGCCTGATTGCGATCAGCGAGAAGTTCGATGCTGAGCACAAGCGCCTGTTCACGTTCACGCTATCTCTCGATCACGAGCTCGTAACTCTGCGCGCCGCAGTGCGCGGCAAGAGCATCCAGATCGAACGGCCGGCCGTGAAGCGCGGTGGCAAAGATCCAAAAGCCGCGGAAGTGGCAACGCAAGCCGTCTACATGGAAGGCAAGAGCCTCACGGCGCGCGTCTACGATCGCGCGAAGCTCGAAGCCGCCAACGTCATGGCCGGGCCCGCCATCGTCATGGAGATGGACTCGACGACGGTGATCCTGCCGGAGCATCGCGGCCACGTTGACCCCCACGGCAACATCCTCATCTATCCCGATTCGCATCCGGCTGTGAAGTAGGTGCCCCCATGTCCGCCAAATTAGTCCAACGCAACTCGCAGCCGTACAAGAAGCTCGACGTCGACACCGTGACGATCGATATCATCGAAAGCGCGCTCCGCAACGCGCGCTTCGAGATGGACACCGTGCTGTTCCGAACCGCGATGTCGCCCGGCATCCGCGAGCAGCACGACGAGTTCCCGATGATCGCCAATGTCGAAGGCAAGATGGTCGTCGGCCAGTTCGGCTCGTTCATCTACGGCTTCCTGCAGGGCTACGACGGCACCATCGAAGACGGCGACATCTTCTTCACCAGCGACCCGTACTCGGTGAACGGTGCGATCTCGCACGCCAACGATTGGCTGATGCTCATGCCGATCTTCCGCGAAGGCCGCTTGCTCGCCTGGACGGCGATGTTCGGTCACATGACCGACGTCGGCGGCAAAGTGCCGGGCAGCCTGCCGACCGATGCGCGACAGATCTACGAGGAAGGTATCTGCGTGCCGCCGGTGAAGATCTACAAGGGCGGCGAGCTGCAGCAGGACGTGTTGCGCATCATCCTGCATAACTGCCGCCTGCCGCACTGGAATCTCTCGGACTTCAACGCGATCGTGGCCGCGCTGCGTACCGCATCGCTGCGTTGTCTGCAGATCGCGCAGCGTTTCGGCGACGATGTCTTCTACTCCGCGCTCGATGCCATGCTCGAACGCAACAAGCGCGCGATGCGTGAGCTGATTCGTCGCACCGTGCCGGAGAAGCGGCAGTACTTCGAGGACTACATCTGCGACGACGGGCGCGGCATGGGTCCGTACAAGATCGCCTGCGCGATGTGGCGCGAAGGCGATGTGTGCATCTTCGATTTCGCCGGCACCGATCCGCAGTCGATCTCCTCGATCAACTTCCTGCTGAACGAAGAGATGTTCAAGATGTTCGCGGGCGTGTACATGATCATGGTGTTCGACCCGCAGATCCTGTTCCACGACGGCTTCTACGATCTGATGG